>Ga0209717_1000051_pt1 | contig 145609 bp, 155 predicted proteins | sample AD_UKC048_MetaG_FD_184418 | JGI IMG/M metagenome (GOLD analysis project Ga0209717, IMG submission 184418) | Active sludge microbial communities of municipal wastewater-treating anaerobic digesters from USA - AD_UKC048_MetaG (SPAdes) (version 2) | ecosystem: Engineered > Bioreactor > Anaerobic... | reverse complement strand
TTAATATCGCCACGTCGATCACTCCTATTCTCCTGCTCAGGTTGTGAGCAGTCTAGTATCGCTACGTGGGTCAAATTTAGATGCATATTTCTATGCTAGGTGGGTCAATATTCGATGCAATTTAACAGTTACAACAACAAATGCTGGATATATTCTTAAGCATCTTTTAAAAAAATAACTCTTGAGTGTGGTTGAGTTTTTAAAACTTTGAAGAATTAAATACCCGCTAATTAAAAAAAAGCTATCTACAGCCAACTCACCAAATGTTATTGTGTCAAAGATACTGCTCAGTATCTCCCTTTGATGATTAGGATAAAGTAATTCTGGCGAGTGTGAGATTATTACTAAAGTTGCTAGTAATAATCGTAAAAATCCGAAGTTATTGCTTTTATATTCCAATATCCCCCCCCTCACCTTTACGTTACCCACGTGGGAACGCATATTTTAAAATTGGGTGATTTAATGATGTTAAGAAATTAAAAAACATAATCATTGAAGAAAACAATACCGCATAAACTAAAAATAAATTTATGTCATTGCTTAGATTTTTTTTGTATAAAAGAATAAGCAATTTATCGACTACTGGGCGGTGGTATAAATATATACAAAAACTTACATTACCAATCAGCATCATATAGCGTGAAAGCCTGCTTGATAAATTAAATAAAAACAAGCTAAGCAAAACAATAAACATTGCTAATGCTGAGTCAGCAAATGGATAAAAAATAGCTGAGTTGAGAGCCACCATAGAAATAGCTAATGAAACGAAACCTAGTAGTACCAAATTGACTTTTTTAAATGAAATTTGCTGGTTATTTCGCAATGATTTACCTAATAAAATAGCGGCATAAAAAACCGCTAACCAGTTAATAAAGTTACCATGTGCGATATAACTATTCCACGCAACAACTTCAGGAATTGATAATAAATAACGCCCAGCGTAAGAAAGAAAAATTAATATTGGTAGTAAAACAACACCATATTTTTTGGCTATTTTATATAAAGCGGGGAAAATAACATAAAGTTGAAAAATTAAGCCAACAAACCATAAAGGAGAATCAATTGCCAAAAACTCATCCTCATATAAAGTAGAGATCAGCAGCATTTTTCTAATAATGACATCAATAGAATGACCTGAGCCAATAAACCACCAGATGCAGGAGAAAAAAAGCAGTGCAATCCAAAAAGGTGGGATTATTTTGGTTATACGCCTTAGCATAAACTTTAACCAATTCTCATCTTCACGATAACCCAAAGCCAAACCTATGCCACTTGCAACTATAAAAAGATGTACTCCAACGTATCCAAAGTAGGCAAAAAACAGCATAAGACTATCAAACAATTCACCATTGCTTAAAGCTACCAATAGCGGCATAAATTTATGCTCTACCACTGCAAACTGCCATTGCTGCAATAGTGGCTCATGCAGGTTGCGTGTTAACCAAACCGAGCGTGCATAGTGGTGTGAAAATACTAAAAAAATGCCTAACCCTTTGGCAAACAAAATTAATGTTGACACATGTAGACTATTAAAAGCGATCATTTAATATAATTTCAAGCTATTTCATACATTTTTGAGTACATCCCAACTACCTTGTCCCAAGATAAAATTTCACTAGGGTCTTCATAAGAATTAACAGCATAATCAATATCCATATGGCACATTACCTTAGCTAGCTCTGTAGGCTCAGGATCAAAAGTGTAACCCCAGCCTAAACTTTCAAGATTTGAAATTATATTTGCCTGACGACTCACTAACAGAGGTTTATGCAAAGCTAGCGCCTCCCTTATTGGCCTAGGCGGGCCATCGTAACGGCTAGGGTATACAAATGCTTTACATTCCTTAATAAGTGCATATTTTTCTTCTAATGACACCTCACCTAAAAAGTGCGCCTTATCGCCAATACCTAGCTCTTCAATTTTTTGTTTAATTATCTCATGGCTACCTTGCCATGATTTGCCAGCCACCACCAGAAGAGTTATGCCACCATTTTTAAGATATTTTGCATATCCATCTAGAAGCACATCAATACCTTTGTGAAAGTATCCTAAACGGCCAAAAAACAAAAAATATTCACTTATGGGTCGTAACTTAGATTGCTTAATCTGAGTTGGAATATCTTCGTAATAGATACCTAATGGAGCTTCTTTAACCATTACATTTGGTGAAATATTAAGAATAGATTCCGTTTCACTTTCTGAAAATGAGTGTATAAATTTTGCATTTGAAAGCATCCATTTACCAAGTGTGTTAATAAAAACAGATTTCTTCTTTGAGCTTATAGTTAAGGCTCTCGGTTCAAGTTGCCCCAGTGGGGACAGTATATAAGGTTTCCCAGATTTGCGAATAAGGTGTATTAACAATGGATACAAAGGAAAGAAAAAACCAAAAATATGTACTACATCCACTTTTGGTAATAATTCTTTTAATGGTGCAATTAATGCAATCTCATCAAAACCCATGCGACCGCTGATTGAAATATCTTTAGACTGCGGGCAGAGTACAACTTCGTGTGTTTTATCTTTAATTAGTTCTGTGTATAACCTATAAATATCACGCGGATAACCTTCCCCCCCATGAACATGTGGGTACAAAATGCAGACTCTCATAACAATTCCAAAAAAGTGATTAACTCTAAAAAATTATAAAAATTTTCTACGATAAATTAAGTAGATGTGGGAGATACTTTGCCCTAAAATCAGGGCTAAAACAATGGCTTTACCCTGTAAAAAAAACAACCCAATTACACCTGAAGTAATTGACACTATTGCTAAAATGAAACTCGCTTTAGCTATTTCTAATGTTTTTTGCATAGCTCTGTATGCAAACAGCTCCATCTTATAATAATGACTTAGCCATATATAGATTGCTTGCAAAATTAAAAAAAGTGAATATGGTCTATATTCTTCGCCATAAACGATTACTAACAACTGCTCAGATAAGAAAATTAACCCTACAACAATTACACCAAATATCAAGCCCCCGATTGATGCTACACGTTTCAAAAATCGGTACATTTGACTTATGCCCCCATTTTTCAAATGAGTCACGGCACGTACAGGTATTACATTCTCCATCCATTGAAATAAAACATTTACCAATGAAGTTAAGTTAGCACTAGCTCGCAGCGCACCTACTGTCTGCGGGCCGAGCAGTGCCCCGCCAAACAACATTAATCCTTGACTGCCAGCCCACTGAAATTGCCAAGACATAAAAAAATCTCGACTATCTCTCCAATGCTTCGCAATTACACTTTTAGCCTGAAAATAACTTGGTATAATTTTCAAAAAAAATAAAATTAACAAAGCAGATGAAAGAAAAAAGACTGCCATTGAGTTTAGTGCATTAGCGGGAGAAAGCTTTGCAACAAAGTACAAAATAGTTAAACCCACCAAATGGCCACCATAAGCAAGCATATCTAACAATAAAGCCATACTACTATTGCGAATTGCATAAAGTGCCCGCCTTAACCAATCTTGTGTCTGAAACCCCACTATTGCCAATAAAAGTGGAAATGCATTTTCTCCTAATCGCATTGAAGTAAATATCTTACCTAATACGTAAACAATAAAAGCTACACCTAAGACACTCAGCACGCACATGACTAGAGCGTATCCTAAAAAACCAGACATTAAATCTCGTCTTTTAGATAAATCCAACTCATTAGGAAGTGCAGTCATCATCGGAGATATAACCAAAGATGATTGAAAGGTATTTGCGTAGTATAAAAACGTTGTAGCAATAACGTACACACCAAAAACATGTACACCAAAAGTACGCGCCAATATCACCCCAATTACAAAATTAGCTCCACTAACCAATACTTGATCAGCCAAAGCTACCCAATGTGACGGAATTGGCTTAAAGGTACCAATAAATGCCAAATTTAACACCTAGTTTATGAATACTATTTTTAATAAAATATCTAAAAGCACCTAGTAGTGAACTATGGTGCTTTCCATCACTACCACCAACACCAATGTATCGTGGTAATGCCGAAAATTGACCCCATTTATGTCCATCTGAGAATGCTTTAAATGCTCTTTTAAGGACTATATGCTCAAGATAAATCCCTCTACTATCATCTACTTCTTGTCCAAGATTTAGCAAATAAGTTTTAAATAATGCTCCTTTAATTATGAAAAATCTGGTATCCACAAAGTCGAGTTTACCCCTGATCGAAATGGCCATATCATCGTTATTTTGTATTATTTGCTTCAAGAGCTCGTCAGCATTTTTTACATGCAAGCGGCCTGTACACTTTATTACATAGTCATAGCTAGAGATTAAATTTTCATTAATGCAGCGATCAAACATTTCCGCCTCACCAGCCCCTTTACCTAACTTCATTACCAGCGATTTATCTCCATTAAACTGAAGTATTGTAATTCTATCTTCTGCTCTTACCGATAAAATCCAATCTTTTACCACGTGCATGTCATACCCAGAATTTTCACAAATTAGTATATCAACAGGCATTAACTCCAGCTTACTCCACCAAATCTTTAATGATTCCAGATAGTCATTTATCCTCACTTGAGGATTAGATCGAGCAACACTTATCATCGGCATTATTGTTGCTGTTAGCAAAAGTAAGGCTTTATTTTGAAAGTTCATTTCAATTCCAACATGTTATTTAGAATAGTTTTTTGCATTAGTGACAATATATCTTTAAATTTGATGTAGTTAACATTACACTTTAAAAGAAATTAAATACAATATCAGCTTTTACTTTTTAATCTGAATTGATAAATCAATATTACGCCTGTAATTAATTGATTAAAAATCATTCCAAAAAGAACTCCATTTAGAGCGAACCGATTAACTAAAGGTAGACTAATAGCTAATGAAACAATTGTTGTTATTAGTGAAGTCCAAAAAAAGGGGCGAGTAAACTCAAGTGCATTTAATCCTATTTGAATTGGCAATATTAATGACGCCAATAAATAAGAAACTGCAAGCCATATGAATATATAGCCATATCCCAAATATTTTTCCCCATAAAATAAATTTAGCCAATACTCTGGCGCCATAACAAGAATCAATACAACTGGAAAAGTAAAAAATAAACATATCCATACAGATTTTTTAAGAAACCTTTTCAATGCGCCATTACCTGCCTCTGCAAAAACATTCGATGCTTGCCTTGGAAGCACATTATTTAAGGCTAGAAGTATAACTTGCGTCACTGCAAATAAGTTTTGCGCTGCCCTCAAAGACCCAACCGTAGCAGCTCCTAATATTGTCGCAGCAGTTATTAACAAAGTATTTCCAGTGGTCCAACTTAACAATGCTGAGCCAACCAGCCACTTTGAGAACTGCCAATGCCGCCTTGTGGTTTGCTCGAAGATTTTGAAGCTGTAAGTTAATTGACCCACAATAGGTATAGTTACAACAAATGCTAGCAGTGAGGTGGCTCCGCTAACCCATAAGGCATTTACAGCATCTAACTTTCCAAAATAATATAAAGCAATAAAGCCTAATACTTGACCGCAATAACTGACCATATCACTAACAAATGCTGATCGCGGCTTACCAACTGTAAAAAAATATTTTCTAATAAAATCTTGTACTTGATAAAAAATAGCGGCTGCAGGTAGTGCGAAAATATAATCTTCAATGTTAACGGTTACTCTAAAATATTTAGTTACCAGAACACCCAAAATTAAAATAACGAATGCAATTAAGGCTGTAAGACTTTGTAGAATAAATACTGAGCCATAATATGATGCAGATTCACTTTGAGACTTTTTAGGCCCAATACTCATCATTGGTGAAACAACAACAGCGGACTGTACAGAGTTACTTAATAGTACAAAAACCCATACCATTATATAAAAACCATACTGAACTGGCCCAAGAAAACGAGCTAATAAAAGACCCGTTAAAAAGTTCATTCCACTAACGAGTGCTTGATCTGCAAAAGCCCAGCCAAATGTATTAAATTTATTCTTAAACATTTTTTTGCTAAGTTAACATTAGAGAAGCATAAATATTTTCCACACTCTTATCCCAAGATAATGAGTCCGCCTTTACTTTAGCCCCATTTGATAATTGAATTAGTAAGTCAGAGTTACTTAGCAACTCTAACAATTTTTCCGTCATTTGATTCACAACTGCTTCTTGAGATAGTTTATCCACTACTACCACTCTGCCGCACGTATCATCAACAATTGCTCCAGGCCCACCTAACTTAAGACAGATGACAGGTAACCCGTAAGATAGTGCCTCCAACACTACCATTCCTCCAGAATCTCGCAGACTTGGAAATAAAAAAACATCATGACTTTGATATAAGGTACTTAAAGCTTCTTGAGGCAACCATGGGTACCAGTCAATTTGATGTTGTTTTATCTCCAACCTATCTACAATATCTCTCCAATTTACTTCCTCTGGCCCATGTCCAACCAATGTTAAATGTACATTTGGCAGTTGCTTTAAAACATTAGAAAATGCATTTAGTCCTAAATGCATTCCCTTCCAGTGTAAAAATTGACCGACATACAAAATATGCAATAAACCAGAATTATTATCCTTACTTAATTTCTCTATCTTACAAACTTCTGGAGGATCAACTGCGATAGCTAGTTGTACTTTTGATTTATTATGAAATACTTTTGGGATTAATGATAAGGTTTGTTCAGATGTAACATAAATGCTTTTCGCCTTATAAAAGGTTAACCACATAAATAGATCAAACCGTACAAAAGAGTTTACAAGTGAGCGAAATAAGTCTACAGATTTACTCTTCCAACTCAAGTTCATTATCAGTTTCCAAGGAGCAGATTCACCGCCTGCAACTGGTCCAAAAATGAAAGGAATTCCCAAAAATCCCATAAAACTTGGCTGCCTCACACTAACAAATGTAATATGGTGAACCAAATCAAACTCTCGCAACACATGTAGCCTCTTAGCTTCAAAATAAGCACCAATTTGCCAAAACAAGTAGTACAGATGTACTCCTCTTCTGCCTTTTTTCCACCACGTCACCCATTTTGGTGGGTCATAATATGTAAAACTTAAGTTTGAAAGATAAGGCTCACCCATGCCATTTACTGCCAGTTCTATGGCCTGTTGGTTGTTTTTGCGTGTTATCACCCAAACTTGGTGGCCACGCCTTACCAAGGCTAGTGCCCAGTTCCACCCTACCCCTGGCTCAGAGCCTTTATTGGGCTCGCATGCATAGGCTGAAAGCAATATTTTCATCGCTATACCTGTTGCCCTTGGCGTTTAGCTAATGCAGCTAGTAGAATGCGTATGGCATTGCTGTATGTTTCTTCTAACGTGCCGCCAGTATTCACTATATACGCATTTGGTAAGCTTTGCGCTAGTGCACGATAGCGGCTAGTGAGCATTTCCGCCGACGTTAAATCAATTTCACCTTTGCGACTTACCAATAAAGCAGGGGGTGCATCAAGCACCAGCCAAACATCAGGCTGAGGGATAAGTTTAGCGAAGAGCTTAGCAGGCCAAAAGCGCTGCGGCAATCGATAGCGTGTAGGGTCAACTAACATGTCATAAAAATGGCGATCAAAAATCACTAAAGTTGAGCGCACTTTGGCAGGGTAAATACGCCTGATATAGCCCCACCAATAATCCACTAAAAATAGTACCATTTTAGCCAAACCAGCAAGCGCACTGCGTGGTGGAGAAGCATGTGGATTAGTGACTACACTACCAGTACCTTGTTTGCCGAAATGCGGCCTTAAGTGATAACGATTGAGTTTACGAAAAGCGGGTGAAAATTCGCTTTCAATATGCTCTATCACCGTGGTTTTGCCACTACCATCAGGCCCTAGCACAGCCACTACTAGCCCTGTGGGGTGCAATATACGGTGCACCTGCCTAATCACATTTTTAAAAAAGCTACTTAAGCGGGCAAACAATGACTCTTTTGAGTGACTGTCGGCGAGCATGGCCTGTAAAACATCACGCTGGCTGGCAAACCAAGCCACATCTTGCACTTGAATTGCATTAATAATCATTTCAACTTGATTAGCTGGCACAAGTGATGCCACAACGGCATGGCAAGCCTCAAAATCTGAGGCTAGTAAGCTAGCCAATCTTTCAAGATGACGCGCTTCTACCAAACGTTTATCTATACGCTTAACAAAATAGTATTCAAATTCAACCGCAGTGGCTGGCACCCAAAAGCCTGTAGCAGTTTGCTGGCGCGAACTTAATACAGCATCACTTTGCAACCATAGCCGACCTTTACGGCGATAACTCGCCGCCGCATCTGGGTGCAAGTAGGCAATACGCCCACCAACTTGATTTGCTAAAATATAGTAGCAAGCCGTTGTTTCATGCTGCAGCACCTGTATTAGCGGCGCGCCAAAATGCGTTTTCGACTCTTTAAAAAGATGTGGCAACTTAGCAAAATCTGCTTCAGACACCATAAAATCTACATCTGAATCTATCTGGTCTGGGTAACCTTGATAGCCAGATAAAATAACATACGGTATATTTTGGTTATCTAAAGTTTGGCAAAATTGGTTAAACATGCGCCTGCGCTCTATCATCACAGCACTTGTTGAGTTATCTTGTACTGCTTGGCTCATTGATTGTTAGCCTGAAATTCCTTATAAGCCACTGCCAACCCATTATTGAGCGTGGTGTTTGCTTCCCAACCCATTTTTGTTAGTAAGCTAACATCCATTAACTTACGCATGGTGCCATCTGGCTTGGTGGTGTCAAAGACAATCTTGCCAGTGTAGCCAATCACTTTACCAACGGTTTCTGCTAGTTCTTTAATGGTAATGTCTGAGCCATAGCCAATGTTGACTAATGGCGGCTCAAACTTGCCTGTTGCAAACTCATCGCTGCCGAGCAAGCTTTGGTATTGTGCATTTGGCAGATTCATTAGATAAACACAGGCATCTGCCATGTCTTCATTATATAAAAATTCGCGCTTTGGTGTGCCAGTGCCCCATACCACCACTTCACTCGCATTATTGATTTTTGCCTCATGAAATTTTCGTATAAGTGCAGGAATTACGTGGCTATTTTCAGGATGATAGTTATCACCAGGACCATATAAATTAGTAGGCATCACGGCTAGATATTGCGTGCCATATTGACGATTGTAGCTCCAACACATTTCAATGCCTGCAATTTTAGCCAATGCATAAGGGCGATTGGTTGATTCTAATGGCCCTGTGAGCAGGCAATTTTCAGTCATCGGCTGAGGCGCTTGTTTAGGATAGATACAACTTGAGCCCAAAAACATTAGCCTAGACACGTTGTTTTTATAGGCGCTATGAATAATGTTGTTTTGTATGGCTAAGTTGTCGTAAATAAACTCAGCCGGATAGGTGTTATTGGCGTGAATGCCACCCACTTTTGCCGCCGCCAAAAACACATACTCTGGTTTTTCATGTGCAAAAAACTCAGCAACCGCTTGTTGATTTGTTAAATCCATCTCTGCGTGTGTGCGCGTAACAATATTGCCAAAGCCTTTAGCTTGCAAATTACGTACTATCGCGTTGCCTACCAAGCCTCGATGGCCTGCTACGTAAATTTTTGAGGTTAGTTGCATAAGTAAGAAATTTATATAAGTTAATGATAATTATAGCAGATTGTTAATTTCCGCGAGCGCGCTGCTCACCAGCGCATCTGCGCGAGTTTGGCTGTCAGCCTCTGCGTAACAGCGCAATTCGGGAGCGTTCCCTGATGGACGAAAATGTACAATCTCACCATTATTCAGTGTAATGCGTAGCCCATCCGTTTGATCAAACTGCTGACTCACGCCACCAAGTGGCTTGAGCAAAGTGTTAAGTTCGGCAGAACTACTGGCAAATCGCGCTAATAATTCACGGCTTTTTTGTGTTGGAAAAGCCTGCAAACGATCACTAGCTGTAAAACGAGTCGGCAACAGTTTTATTAGCTCAGAAACTTTACATTGTTTAGCTTTTGCCATTGCAAGTATGGCTAAAATCGGCAAGGCAGCATCACGCGTTTTTAGCGGTGCTAAATGTTGACCATTTTGGCGCATTTCAGACCCCAGCAAAAAGCCGCCATTCGCTTCATAACCAACAATATTTTCCGCACCTGCGGCTTGCAGTTGCTCCATGGCTACAATCACATAGGGCGAACCAATGCGCGTTCGTTTTACTTGCGCAAAACTACCGCATTTTTCTACACTCGTGTTACAACTCACTGGCGTTGCAACGGCTTGCGCCTGCAAATATTGTGCGCATAACAAACCTACAATATCGCCGCGCATCCACTGACCATTTTCATCGCCAATTAACGGGCGGTCAGCATCCCCATCGGTAGAAAAAATAGCATCAAACTGGTGCTCTTTTGCCCAGTTTTTAGCACGCGTTATATCATCTGGTGCAACAGCTTCAGTATCTAATGGCACAAATTCGTTGGTTCGACCAAGCACAATCACTTCTGCACCAAGTTTTTGTAGCAAGTTTGTCAATAAATCACGCGCTACACTTGAATGCTGATAAAACCCCAAACGCATGCCTATAAAAATATTGGTGGGGAAGTAACTCAAATAACGAGTAAGGTAGCTTTCTTGGGCTGCATGATTGACGCTAGGCAATGCCACACTCAGATTAGCTTCTGGCAACGTAACTTCAGCAAGACTAATATTAGTTTCATCTTGCTTAGTGATTTCACCTACTGCGCTGTAAAACTTGATGCCATTGCGATCAAACGGAATATGGCTGCCAGTGACCACTATGCCAGCAATACCTTGCGTTTGCGCATAATAAGCAAGCGCAGGGGTTGGAATTGCTCCGCAAAAATCTACTTGTAAGCCAGCGTGCTGAATAGCCGCTGCAACAGCAGCAGCTATCGTAGGGCTACTTGGTCGTAAATCTGTAGCCAGCGCAATTCGCTGCCCTTTTGTAGCCTGAATGGCCTGTAAAAAAGCCAAGGTATAAGCGAAACAAACCTCATCTGTCATGGCAGACACCAAGCCACGCGCGCCACTAGTGCCAAATTGCACACCGCTGGTTTGCATCAAATGTTGAATGGTCACTTTCATGATTTTTGGTTAGACTTTATCAATCGTTGATTAGCAAAAATTTTAAGAAAAAACGTCTCAATAAATTGCTTAAAATTTAAGCAAAAATTCCCCGAGAAAAATTTATCGGCCCGCAAGCCAGTCTGCATGCGGCTTCCAGAGCATCAAAAAGATGTCGCGCTAAAATTACAGGTAAAAATCGTGTTTTTTAGCGCGCATTTTTTGTGTGATTATTCGTGATAATCGTAAGCGGTGAAGCCGTGTTTTTTGACAAGTTCATCGCGCTCGGCAGCTTTCAAATCTTCACGCACCATTTCAACCACCAGTTCATGGAATGAAGTTTTTGGCACCCAGCCCAATTTTTGTTTGGCCTTGGTCGGGTCACCCAGCAATGTTTCTACCTCAGTTGGGCGGAAGTAACGCGGATCAACACGCACAATCACTTTGCCGTTTTGATCCATGCCCACTTCATCAAGGTCTTTTCCTTGCCATGTAATGGTAATGCCCAACTCTTTAGCGGCAACTTCAACAAATTGGCGTACGCTATATTGCACGCCGGTGGCAATCACAAAATCTTCAGGGTTATCTTGCTGCAACATCAACCATTGCATCTCGACGTAATCACGCGCATGGCCCCAGTCACGCAACGCATCCATATTGCCCAAGTATAAACAATCTTGCAGATTCAACTTGATACGAGCGAGCGCACGAGTGATTTTGCGGGTAACAAAAGTTTCACCACGAATCGGACTTTCATGATTAAACAAAATACCATTACATGCGTACATACCATACGCTTCACGGTAATTAACGGTAATCCAGTAGCCATAAATTTTAGCTACTGCATAAGGGCTACGAGGGTAAAAAGGCGTGGTTTCTTTTTGTGGAATCTCTTGCACCAAGCCATATAACTCTGAAGTGGATGCTTGGTAAAAACGTGTTTTCTTCTCTAATTTTAGAATGCGAATCGCCTCTAAAATACGCAGAGTACCAATACCATCTGCATTGGCAGTATATTCGGGCGTGTCGAAACTCACACTCACATGACTCATGGCCGCTAAGTTGTAAATCTCATCTGGCTGCGTTTGCTGAATGATGCGTATTAAGTTGGTTGAATCTGTTAAATCACCGTAATGTAAAACTAAATTACGATTTGAAACATGCGGATCTTGATAAAGATGATCAATACGATCAGTATTAAATAGCGATGAACGGCGTTTTAGACCATGAACGACATAGCCTTTTTTCAGTAGAAATTCTGCTAGATAAGCACCATCTTGCCCAGTGATGCCTGTAATTAAAGCAACTTTTTGTGTTTTTTGAATAGCCATTAATTTTCTTTTTCCTAATTTTAGAGTTTTCCGATAACTTTTGCTCTCGCAGTTGGAGCAATTGCACTAATCATTTCATTAATAAAACTATCTTGCAGCTTGTAGGCTTCTTGTCGATTGCCATTAATAGACGACACGCGCACCAACATACCATCTGGAATTCTGCCAGTTAAACCATATTTTAATTGGGCAATTTTGCGCCTAGCTCCTGGTAGCGTTGCCTCATCACCGATGGTAATCCAATAGGTTATTGGCTCATTTCTGGCACCTTGTTTGGCCTCCAACCTTCGTACTGCTATCTTCGCATTTGATACAGACAACATCTCTTCGGCAATGGTTTGTAACTCAAACCCTTGGGCCACATAGCAATACTCAGGACGGTGCACTTGGTACTCATCATTACCCTGATTGCCACCGTATGAAATGGACAACATAATGCGCTGCCCTGCACTATTCACGTATGTTTTAGACAATATTTGGCTATATAGCTTATCTAAACTTTCTTTAATATCGGCGCTCACCTCGATAGGGACGATTGATTGATCAACCTGCCAATCCCCAAACTTTACTGGAATCATCTGCTCCAAATTAACTTTTGGCCCTTGCGCCGCAGTTAACTGGGTAGGCCTTAAAAGCAAAGCAAGCCAAAAAGCTACCACAAGCGCTATGGCAATTAATATGGATTTACTTGGCGTACTTTTTAACATGTTGTAAGACATCGATTAGGTAGCTAATTCGCTTTGAGCTTTTGTTGATTTAGCCCATCTTTTGGCAAAGTATTGCAGAAGCGAATCAACGCTCATTATTAAAATCAACGCCACGACAAATAGAACCATTCCTGCAAACCCGTGCACAAAGCCTTGCCCAGCGGCATCACCAAAATAATATGTCACTAACGTGAGTACCATCACGCGTATCACATTGGCGGTAAAAGAGATTGGAATAATCAATATTGCTAAAGTAATATTGCGAAATAAAGAATCATGTTTAACTAGATTAAGGTATAACAACCCCAAGGCTTCGAGCGATATAAGTGTATGCATCCCAGCACAGGCATCAGCCACTAAAAGCTGATACTGACCAATTTGCAATATTACACCTGTCCTAGCGATTGGATAGCCTAGCCAAAATAAAATATGTTCAGCAACGTATGACACTGCCATTTTCATCGGCATAGTAATTGCCGAAACCAATACGCCTGGTAGCGGTATCATAAATAAAATAAAAAATAGCGGAAACCACATAGCCCTGACTAACGAGGTACCACGCATTAATAAGAAAATGCCTGACAACACCAATAGTTGGGAGCCAATATCTAACAGTTGAATATCTTGAGATCGACCAATAACATAGCAAATTAATCCAAACCCAAGAACAATGCTACCAAAAATTGGTCTTGTGCTACTTTTAGTAGCATTTTTACTCAGTAACAAGTCACGATTTTGCCAAAATAAAAATATTACGACCATCAGTACAATTGGGCCATGGCGTTGATCATCTGTATTCCAAATGCCATTGAATAGACTGTAATATGTGGGAACATATAGCGCTATCACAGCTAACAAAATTACGCCCCATTCACCTACCCAGCTTGGGAGCGTACTTGCTTGATTAGTAGAAATACTAGTCAAAGCTTATCCTAAAAGTCATTTATGACAGCACCGACAACTCGGGCACCTGTCACTGCAATTTGGTTGCGTACTTCGGTAATATCAGCCAAACGCGTATTATTAAGTCTTGACACCAGCAATGCACCTCCACAGCGCGCCACAATTGCTTGTGCATCTGCGCTTTCAGTTGCTGGTGGAGTATCTACAATTACCACGTCATACTGACTTGCAGCTTGGTTCATAAAATAGGTGAAACTCGCCCGATTAAGAAGCTCTTGCGGGTTAGGCGGGATTGTTCCTGAAGTCACTATTGACAACTCATCGAAAAACTCTATTTGATTAACGACATCTAGCCCAGCACGTCCGGCAATAATATCTGAGAGGCCACGATTTTCTTTAATATTAAAAATAATCTGTTGCCGTGGGTCTCGCATATTGGCATCCACAAGTAATGTACGCTCTCCCAATTGGGAAAACATTACCGCCAAATTAGCAGCTAAATAGCTACCACCTTCTTTTGCGTTGGCAGTTACAATAGCTAGCGCTTTATTGCTCTCATTAAACCAGCGCATCATCAACTGACTGCGCAAGGCTCTCAGTGCTTCAACTTGAGGACTAAAAGGCTGGTAAGCAGCAACTAATTCACTACTGTAACTTCCTTGATCAGTTTGTAAGTATGGATAATTAAACTGCAGAGCTAGTACTTGCCTTACATCTACCTCTGTAATGAGTCCAAGCTTTACCGCGGCATCGCCAAACTGTAAACCATATTTTTCCTGTGCCACCAGTATTTTATCAATGTCATCAGTAGATATTTTTCCTTGCTGAATAAGCAATCTACCAATCTTACCTGTTCTTGCAGTATTGATAGAGATTGAACTGCTAGATGGGTTAATAATATTGTTCTGCATAATAATCTACGCTGCTTTGATTAAGCGTTGTGATGACTTTAACAACTGCTTGCGAGCCTTTGCTGGCTTACCATCAATAATCGCAAACACTGGCACTTCTAGCAAATCACTTAAATCATCTCGACTGCGTACACGCCTATCCATCATTTCAGCCAATAAAGCAAAAGCCAATCCCAAGATACCTCCCAAAATAATTGACAGCAACACGTTTAAAAATGTTCTAGGGCTTGCAGCATTTTGTGGCGCTGTGGCTGGATTCAATACGGCTACATCTGTTTGATTAGCATTGCCCTCTATGCTAGCCTGCGTAAATCGTTGGCTAGCCGCATCAAGTGCTCGTTGCGCGTTTTCAACATCTCGTTGTAAAACCATCAGCTCATCTTTAAATAAATTTAGTTTAAGTACTTTTTCTTTTTGAAATGCTAATGCGGCTTTAATTTCTGCCTCACGTTGCTGATAAATTCGTGCTGACCCAGCAACTGTATTGCTTACATTTTGCACCTCACGATTCAATTCAGCTTTTAATTTTTCTAACTCTGTTTTAACTGCGATGTATTGTGGGTGGCTTGGCCCAACTCGCTTCGAGAGCTCAGACAATTTAACTTCAGCACGCGAAATCTCTACTTTCATGCCTTGGATGACCATGTTTGACGCCACATCAGGCGAAGTCACGCCATTACCTCTGACATTACTTAGTCGAGAATTAGCCTCAGAAGCTTGAGCTTGCACTGCAACCAATTGTGAAGACAAATCATTCAAACGAGCATTTTCAACATCCATATTACCCAGTACGCCAGTAATACCTTTTTCTTGTTGGTATTTGGACATTTTAGCCTGAGCTGCCTCTACGTTTTCACGCAAAGACATAGTTTGTTCATTTAAAAAATCAGCTGCTTTTTTTGCAGGATCCACCTTTAAAGCCAAACTGGTTTGTATATAGGCATCTGCAAACCCGTTCGCTACTATTGCAGCAAAATCTGGGTCAGCCCCACTAAATGAGATTTCTAAGACACTACTTTCTTTTGATGGCTGAACTTTCAGGCCTACTAATAGCCGGTCGGCAAACCATTCATTAATATTGCCTTTACCTTTTGTCGCTTCATTAAACTGCTCAATAGCGGTTACGCTTTGGGTGAATTTAAGCTGCTCAACAACTTTTAGTGCAACATTTTTACTATTTATAATATCCGTTTGCGTAGCCATATATCCAGGCATTAATTGTGCAGGCAGCACAGCTCCTGTCACTGGATCCATTCCTTTATAATTCAAAACTAAAGAGGTAGTCGCAGTGTAACTTTTAGGCAAAACAAATACATTAACGGCAATGGTAGTTAAAACGATTACCAAAAATGTAATCAATATAATCCAAAAGCGTGCTCGAAGAATTAGTAAGAATTGAGAAAGATTCATGTAACTACCTAGAATAAGCTTTCTTGTATATACAGTACGTCATCTTTCTGAACAGTATCAGTTAGAGCGGGAAATAGCTGCATGATTTCACCTTTTGCATTACGGCGATGCAATTTTATATTACGCTGTGTACCGCGCGCTGTTGGCCCTCCACCAAGCGTTAAAGCCTGCATCACAGTCATATCCCGTTCAATCCGGAAGGCGCCAGGGCGCTGCACCTCACCATAAACATACACCATTGGTGCTTGTGGAACATAAACGCTATCCCCACTTGAGAGTTCTATATTTGTGGCATTATCGCCTGTACGAAATAAATCATCGACATCTACTTCAAAGCGATTAATTTTTCCTTCGCGCAATGTTGTCACTGTCACTTTATCTGAGCCTGCTGCTGTAACGCCTCCAGCAACCGATAAAAAGTCTGCTACCGTGCGAACACCGCTGACAACAGCGTATTTACCTGGCCGATTGACTTGCCCCATAACGGCCACATCTCGGGCATGTACAAATACAACCTCACCACCTGTTAAAATGATATTTTTTAGACCACTCGGCTCACTCACCAATTTATGTAAATCATATTCTTTTTTGCCAGTTGCAGAAGATACGGTAATCAAATCCGAACCTTCAGGCGTAGCACCACCAACGAGCGCCAATAGGTCTGCTAGATTAGTTGTTCTCTCTAATGGATACCGCCCAGGTTTTTGTACACTACCAAGCACTGAAACCAATTTGCTTTGAAACTGAATAACCAACACGTTCACTTGAGGCTCTTTAATAAAGCCACGGCTTTCTAAAAGCCCAGCAATGCGCTTTTCAGCAGCAAAGGTTGTCAGCCCACCCACCATCACTTGCCCGATTAAGGGGTAAGTAATTAGTCCAGCTTCTGACACACGCGCTTCTAGAGACAAATCTGGATTGCTATAAACGTTAATTTTTAAAACATCGCCAGCCCCCAAAATATAGTTTGGCTCAACTGCTCCAGCAACATTAATCCAAGTGCTTATTGCAACAAATAAAAGGACTGATAAAAAGTGTCGTATCATTCTCGCTCTTTCCATTTTAAGGGCACACATATTAGCAGAAATAGAGAATCAGCCAAAATGCTCAAACTCATCACTCTTCACTTAGAGTCCAGATAAACCTTTTTCTAAACTCTTATCTTGAGCAGCACTAGAGGTTGCCTGATCTATTGATTTAACAGTTGAATCTGGTTCGACTACTGCAGCTGATTTAGCAGCAGTAGATGGCTCAAATTTTTTGTTCAGATATTCAATTTGCGCTGTAGCCCGCAATCTGGCCATTTCAGCTTCTGCAGACTTTTTACGCTTTTCATTAGTCAATATACGCTCAACCAACGGCTTGGCATCTGCGTCTGAAATCGGCATATCTTTAATTTCCACCATACGCCCAACTAGAGTACGTCCATTTCCATTTATAAATATTAAATCACCCACTACCATTTTACTAAATTTCTCAAGTAGCTCAGCAGGAACCGTCTCTGCAGCATGCGCAGCAGTATTTCGCGTAAATTTAATTTGATGAGAATCTAACCAAGCAGTCACATCCTCAACCGTTTTAGCAACCTGACTCAACGACTGAACAGACTGGGTATTTGCTGCATCTACAACAAACGACGCTTCATCCATCACATAAACTTTACGATTAGCAAAAATTTCCGGGTGCTGTGTACGATATGCAACCACTTCTGCTTCTGTAGGTGGCGTTGAAGGCACTTTAGATTCCAAATATGCTTGCGCCAAAATTTGTGCTTTTGCACTTTCGATTGCTTGCATGACGTTCGGGTTACGATCTAACTTAGATTTAACAGCCTCTTGCACAAGAATTTGACGATCAACTAATGATTTGGCAATTTGTTTACCAGCCACTTCTTGCTGAGCTGGCTGAATATTTGCACGCTGCATTTCTAAATTTAGCTGGTGAATGGTAATCTCATCGCCATTAACTCGCACAATTGATTGCCCTGCTTTTACCTCTCCACTTCCATCCGCACCTTTCTTATCACAAGCCGCCAACAAAAAAGTTGCGTAAAACATGAGCAAAGTCACAATCAAATGACGACCAGACACTCTATTTACAAAATTTTGATTAAAACCCATTATCTATCCTTGTAAGTTCTAAAATTTATCAAACAACAGTATTAACTATCTGTAATTATTACATTTTTTTAATATCTCCGCAATGCAATATAATAACCCAGTCAGGCTATTCAGTTACGCTCGATCTATAATACTCTGAAAAAAATCACTAAACTCAACCTAATGGCCTACTGATTGCCATCTATATGTAAAGCTCGCCTCCATTTTGACAAGCAGATGCACCATTACTGCCTATATGGGGCTGCTAACGGCTCACCTACAAACAACCCCTGAGTTGGCCACGCAACACTTTTCCAATAAGCCTCAACTGCAGTCGCTCCGCTAGCGTACCACTTTAGCATGACGGCAGGATTTGGAAATTTTTGCCAATAATTGCAGGGTTCAGAAACTGTTCCGTATGTTGCTGTCGCACCAGCATCAAGCCAGCGAAGTACACTCATTTGACCTTGTCCCAACATGTCCCCGCCGAATGAAGTTAAGTGGTCTGCTAAAGCACCCGGCAAAAATCCTAGTGTATCCAAACCTTCCACCCACGCCAAACCTGTCTGATAAATCATCACATCTTGTGCACCCACTAATTTATCAGATTTAATATTCATCACTGCTAAACCACTTCGGGGAACTTGCAGGCCTTGTGGAGGAAAATATTGAGCACGGCTATTTCGAGCAGCATCAGAGGTGTTTAGATAATATGCCGTTGAGCGAAATACTCCAACATCACTTTGAACTCCTCTATCAATTACCGACTTTGCCTGCGACACCGAGTCCGTGGGCAACAACATTGTTAGCCTCAAACCCAATTCGCCTAATGGGTTTGCTATACTTGAATTAAAATAAGGATTAGGTTTTCCTGGAGCGCAGGTGTTTTTACATTGGGTAGGATCATAACCAAATGTCATTGCCGAAGTGATTGAGTTACACTCAACAGCATATGGCTTAGTCCAAGCCAATAAAATTACCTGTTCTTGATTGTGAAGTTGCGAGTCGATTTCCCACTTTAATCTAATAAAAGCATTTACTGAGATTTTATTAGTGGCTTTGGGGATATTTACTCGCACAATATTTTCTCTTGGTATATTGCGCGCTAATCGATAGTACTCACCTACTTTGACGCTGTTGGTATCCGCCTCATTAATGACTAATGCAACATTTTTTGCAGTGATATTACTAACATCTATCTTTGCATCCACTTCTGGTTTAGCATAACTTTCCGCAATAAACATTACGCAGAAATATATAAAAAGCAATAAGCTGAAATTTATATGCGCTTTAACACTTACCCATTGATGAGTCAAAATGAAGAAAGCTTGATTCTATTAGAAAAATAAGTTTGCATTAACGCTAGCAGTGGTATCACTGTAGTCTAAATCAGCTTTATTTGAATTGCGGCTACTACGCTCTAAATTACCACCAACACTAACGCTACGTAGAGGCATCCAATCAATTCCAAAACCTGCCGATTTGGTCCAGTCTACTCGGTCACTATCTGGTAGACTACCATCATCCAAGAAAGAACGTTTAGCAATAACCATATGCGCATTCATAGTAACTTTACTACTCAATTCATATACTGGCTTAACAGAGAATGAAGTGCTACGCGTATAGCTAGTATCACTAGTCTGGTAGGTGGATAAATTGCTTGTTGCGGATAAAATCATTCTTATTTTCGCTGTAGGAGACCAACTAAAGTCGACATTACCGACCAAGCCAGAGTAATCTCTATCAGAAAAATGATCGTGATCTCGCGTTACATAAGCTGCTCGCGCATTTAAGCGAGATTTGCCTGAAAGAATCCAATCCAATTTGGCTTCCACTTCTTGCTCGTCATACGCTGTGTCAAAAAGAGCTGCCGCATTTAATTGCCTATCTTTATAGTCACCTTGGCGTAAATGACTCATTGCAGCCACAGAACTACCAGATCGGAAGTTGTAACGAACACCCGCATCTAATGAATTTGAAACAAAACTATCTTGCCCGACAAATGAATTACTATTATTACTATTTTTTTGGGTTGATCGTGTGAAGCCACCGAGTATGTGCCAAACATTATGTGGTGAAAAATCCGCCTCAAAATGTTGTGTTTCACGCACATTAAGATTACGAATATTAACCAAACTCGTACCCTGAAAATCCTGAAAACTGTTTAAGGTCTGCTTGCGATCAAGCGATATAGTACCTGTTAGATAAGGCGTCAGCGTCCACAACCAAGCAGCCTTGTAGTCTTTAGCATTAAAATCCAGTAAATCAAAATTTTGATAGCGATTTGCTGTTAGCGTAAAGTCAAATTTGAATCGTTGTTGCGCATATTGTTTGTCTAGGCGAATGCCCGCATAAGCAGATGTAATATTTTCTGATCGCTCATTTTTGGAAGAGCGAAATAGATTGTTATCATGCATACGTGACACCCCCACTATAAAGTTAAGTGGATCTTGCTGATCGGCATGAGAATTTGATGCGTATAGCAGACCTGTAGAACTGAGCAGCAACAGCAATACACCTGTTAAGCCGTTTAATTGGATATTTTTGCGAGCATTCATTTGCTGCTCGTATGGTTGATTCATCAATTTAACTCCACCTTTTCTACCACTAGGTTAAGTTGCTAGACAACAACACTAAGCCCACCAGATAAGAAACGATCACTTGTTTCACGTAAACGTTGTGCCATAAGCTGCAACAACACGAGTAAAAATTTATTTCCCAAGCGCGGATGGTGCACTAATATCTCATTCATAGCATCGTGTGTAAGCACCGCAAAATCTGAAGGCTCGATAGTGACGCAGCTCGCAAAACGTGGACGACCGTCAATTAATGACATTTCCCCAAGCGCTTCACCCACTTTAACTTCAGCTATAGTAGTCATGCCTTGCCTAAATACCAATTTCTCTACACGCACCAGCCCACTTAACACTAGTACGAGATAATCACCTTCTGCACCCTCCTCTAATAAGGTATAGTTTGCAGGCGCATGATAGCAATGCAAATAAAAACTTAGCGTCTTGATTTCTTCAAAACTAAAGTCATCGAACAGTTTAATATGTTCGATGACGCCTTGAATATTCTCTACGTACTTTTCAGCACTACCCAGAAACTCAAGATCAGAATAAATATTTTTGTTTAAATTTAACATTATCAATATGATATGATAGTTATTTAATCTAATCAATCAATATTTTGATGTAACTACAAGCTAAGTTGATGAATAAACAAAAATTTACACCCCCAATTCGCAGAGGCTCAGGCTTAGCAGCGGGTCGAGATAACATTTTATACAATACCGAGTCACTATTAGAGCCAATCGTGATTGTAATTGTGATATGGGCTATTGCATATTGGTTTACTGGACGCGTAAGTCCCCGCTACTTAATCTTATCTGCATTTTTATTCTATATCACGTTTCCTTGTAGTTCAAAACTACACATGCCACCTTGGCAAGTCTTTAGAAACATCACACTGACCTGGTTGTTAATAGTATTTCTAGTACTGAGTCTTGGCATATTAACTGGCTACAACAAATTATTTCCTTCCAATGCCATTTTGGCTTGGCTGTGGTTAACACCATTATGCCAAATTGCTGCCGTGCTGGCACTAAGACTTTTTGCCCCACTCATTCTTAAATTACAAGGCAAGCAAAAGAAAGCCATCATTGTAGGCGTCAATGAACAAGGGGTTGCTTTAGCTGAGAGCCTTGAAAACAACTTGTATAACAGCACAACTTGCATAGGTTACTTTGATGACAGAGGTAAAGAGCGCCTACCTGAAAATATGCAATATCCACTGCTCGGTAAATTTAGCGATTTAGCCGAATACGTCAAAACACATCATATAGATGTTATTTATATCAATATTGTTCAGCTTGCTGCACCTAACGCAAGCCAACCCCGCATGACCAAGTTACTTGATGACCTAAAAGATACCACCGCATCTATTTACATTGTGCCTGACATGTTTTTAAGTGATGTCATTCAAGGCAATATTGGTCATGTAGGCGACATCGCAGTGTTAGCGGTATGCGAGTCACCTATTGTTGGGGTAGATAATATGATGAAACGTTTATTTGATATATGCCTTTCCATCTTATTTCTTGTATTCATGTCTCCAATCATATTGTGCATTATTATCGGCATTAAACTAAGCTCTCCAGGGCCGATTCTGTTTAGGCAACGTCGTTACGGACTAGATGGCAAAGAAATATCTGTATATAAATTTCGCTCCATGACCCTCCATCATTCTGAAGGCGATGTTGTACAAGCGACCAAGCGAGATAAGCGTATTACACGCTTTGGTGCCTTGTTGCGTAAAACTTCTTTAGATGAACTACCTCAATTTATTAACGTGATTCAAGGGCGCATGAGCATCGTTGGGCCGCGTCCGCATGCGGTTAAGCATAATGAAATGTATCGAAAACTGATTAAAGGATACATGATTCGCCATAAAGTAAGACCTGGCATAACAGGTTGGGCGCAAGTCAGTGGTTATCGCGGGGAAACAGAAACACTAGATAAAATGCAAACGCGCATTGACTATGACCTTGACTATCTACGCCATTGGAGTTTAAGGCTAGACATCTACATCATATTTAAAACCATTTGGGTGATGATTAAAGGTCAAGACTCCGCCTATTAACACCTAGCAAGACGGTTCTTGAGAAAACACTTTAGATTGGTGCCCGGGGTCGGAATCGAACCGACACGCTGTCGCCAGCGCGGGATTTTGAGTCCCGTGCGTCTACCAATTCCGCCACCCGGGCATTTTGAAGATTAACATTACTGTATAATCGCGACTTCGGTATTATAGCAAGCAATTCACCGTATGAAAACCCAAGATTTGTTGAAAACGAAAGATTTCGACTTTAATTTGCCCGAAGCGCTCATAGCACAACATCCCACAGAGGTCCGCGGGGCTAGTCGGCTTCTACAACTCAATGGCAATACAGGCTCAACTCAAGATTCCACATTTGCAAACATCTATCATCTACTCAATGCTGGCGACGTGTTGGTGCTAAACGACACGCGTGTGATTAAAGCGCGCTTGTTCGGTGAAAAATCTACTGGTGGAAAAATTGAGGTGATGATAGAGCGCGTGGTTGATGCGCATCATGCACTGGCACAAATCAAAGCCTCTCGTGCCCCAATTGCGGGCAGCAGGCTTACTTTGGCTAATAATGTTCATGCTGAGGTGCTAGCGCGACAAGATGATTTGTTTCTACTCCATTTTACAAATAGCGCAAACGTACTCGATTTATTAGACCAGTACGGCAACCTGCCATTACCGCCTTACATCACCCATTTAGCCGATGCTGAAGATGAAAAACGCTACCAAACAGTGTTTGCGGCGCATGCAGGCGCAGTAGCAGCGCCTACTGCGGGGTTACATTTTGATGAAGCCATGCTAGCAAAACTCAAAGCAAAAGGTGTTCACGTTGCCTTTGTCACACTACATGTTGGCGCAGGTACGTTTAAACCCGTTAAAGCTGAATACATTACCGAGCATAAAATGCATAGCGAGTTGTACACTATTCCACAAGCGACAGTGGAGCTTATTAATCAAGCAAAAGCCCGTGGCAGCAAGATTACTGCTGTAGGCACTACCGCTTTACGTGCATTAGAGAGTAGCGCATTACAAACGGGATATTTGCAGGCAGGGCAAGGTGAAACAGCGATTTTTATTACCCCGGGTTTTAAGTTTAAAATAGTCGACAGATTGCTCACAAATTTTCATCTACCCAAAAGTACTTTGCTGATGTTGGTTTCTGCTTTTGCAGGTTTTGAGAACACGATGCGTGCTTACCAGCACGCCGTTGCCGCGCAATATCGTTTTTTTAGCTATGGGGATGCCATGCTGATTGAACGTAAACAATCTGACACTGACTAACCACCACAAAAATAAAATATAAAACTAACTTTGGAGATTTTTAACATGCTTTTTAATACAAAAAATGCCTATTTTTTGCTAGCTATTTTTGTCAGCTTTGCTTTTAGCAGCTTTGCCCACGCTGAAATTTTACCGCAAGCAGAAGTCGGCCTAAAAATCCCCCTAGCGCAAAAAGCTACCAGCCGACCCATGTCTGTAGCTTATATTCCTGCCTTTAAAAAATACTATATTGCTGATGGCGGCCTAGCGCCTATGGGCAGCGAGACTGAAGCGCCTATGTCAAAATCGCTGATTCACAGTTATGACGAGTCAGGCAAATATGTAAACTCCGCCAAGCCCGGCTACGACAACCGCTCGATTTACTTCAACACCAATACCAATAAGCTAGAAACCATTACATATAATATTTCAAGTGATGTTGGCTTTTCACCTAATACGGGTATTTACGCAATTAAATTAACTGAAACTGGCGAGGTAACAGAAATCTCTGATGAAATTTCGCAGTTTAATCCTGCGTTTGGTCACTCTGGCACCATGCCAACTTTTGATGCCACCAATAAGCGTTATTTTGCCAAGCAAGGTCGTAGCGATAAAATTTTTATTGTTGATCCAACCAAGCGCGAAAAAATAGGCGAAATTACGCTTGATTTAGCCAAAGCCGGAGTAGTGCAAGATGATTTGAGCGATTTATACGCAGCCTACACGGGCAAGGCTGGTGAGGAGTTACTTTTACTGGATGTGGACCATAAAGCAGTGTTGGTATTTGATATTGCAGGCAAATATGTGGGTAAAAGCGAATTACCTAAAGACATGAAATTGCGCGCCAATAATCATTACACAGGCCTAGGTTACGCTAACGATTTGTTTTTTGTTTTTCATGAGCCAGAAGGTGAATTTGGCACTTATTATGCTTTTAAAGTGCTCAAAAATTAAGCTATTTGTTAGCTAAAAATCGCCCGAGGATTTTTTATGCCTCTGGAAGCCGCATAGAATAAGGCTTGCAGAGGATGTAAAATGATTTGTTGAAAAACAACCATGAAAAAAGCCGCTTTTTAGCGGCTTTTTTTACTGCGCGAAAAATTGCTATTTTCCGCCTAACATGCCTGCCACTTTTCCAGACAATAGCCCGAAAATTGCGCCAATAATGGTTGAAATAATCACCAACACCACTGGATTAGCCAAGCCTGCAGCAGTCACATTGCCCACGGTGCCTGCGGTAAGTGCTAAACCTGCGGTTGCGGCATAGCCGTACACATTAGCTGGCACGACGGAAAGCAAATTCATCCCTGCCACCGCCACCAATGGAAAAACAGTTACCGCAATAATCAACGGTGCACCTAATGCGCCCAAGCCACTTAACATGCCAGAACCCACTAAATACAGCGCGATACCTGCCATAATTGCACCAAATATCATGCCTGCGATGGTTTTTTGTAAAGCTGCACCATCCCCACCTGAGTGGAAAAAACATCCCCACGCAATAAAACCAACCCAAACCAACGCAATTGGCGTTTCCCCTCCCAATGGGCCTAGTGCTAAAAATGCCCAAACGCCTCCCAAAACAGCAATACTTAATGCAAGTGCAGTTAATTTCGACATACTTTTCTCCTATATAATAATTTTAGTGAATACTAAGATGATGCGAATTGCGGCGATAACACGCTGTGAGTTTTTTTGGCTTCCCCCTTTGCGTATTAAACGCTAGAGCGATACTGAATGATTTTGCTAGAAATGTAAACTTGTGTAAGCGACAATCATTCACCCGTTTGGGTGAATGAAAGTGTTTTTATGGGCAAAAATGCACTAATTTTGTGCGATTTTTTGAGAATTTTTAAAACTATTAAAATTTTGCGGCTCGTAATGCCAGTGTTTTTTCCATGCGCCCAATATCAAATTGGGGTATTGCGGCCTGCCTAAACTACCGTTATATCGACCTAATGCGCGATATAAATCTCCCCGCTCAATATCAATATAGTGGCGCAAAATGGTGCAGCCATAGCGTAAGTTTGTACGCAATAAAAATAGATTATGGTCTGGCGCACCAATACTCCGGGACCAAAACGGCATTACTTGCATAAATCCCCGTGCGCCTACGCTTGAAACCGCGTATTTTTTAAAGCCGCTTTCCACTTGAATGAGGCCGAGCACCATTTGTGGGTCTAAGCCTGCACGGGTTGCTTCGTAATGCACAGTACGCAAAAAGTCTTCACGGTAAGCTTGGTCTGGCATGCGTTTTTGCAAGCGTTGCGACATCTCCGTTAACCAAAACTCGCCCTCTTCAACCGTGGAAAACATCAATCGCGGCGCAGCTTTATCGCTAATACTGCGCTGCATCATCGCTTTTACGCTATTTGAAAGCGGCTCTTCGCGTTGCGAACCCGCAAAGCTAGCTGCTGAGAACAGCATCAAAAGTAAAATTAAAGGTTGAATCAATTTACGCATATTCAAAATATCAAAAAGTTATGTCAATTTTTGCACAAAAGTGACGACGTCTGCCAAAGCAACTGCTTGCGCATCTGCACTGGTTCTGGCCTTATATTCCACCATATTTTCTGCTAACCCACGCTCGCCAATCACCACGCGATGCGGCATGCCCATTAATTCAGCCTCAGCAAACATCACGCCAGGGCGCTCGCCTCGGTCATCCAACAACACATCAACACCTGCTAATAGCAATGCATCATGCAATTTATGTGCCGCTTGCTGCACCACCTCAGACTTATCATACCCAATTGGGCAAATCACCACATGAAATGGCGCCATGCTAGCAGGGAAAATAATACCGCGCTCGTCATTACCCTGCTCAATCGCAGCGCCCACAATGCGTGAAACACCAATGCCGTAACAACCCATTTCCATCGCCAAGGTTTGGCCGTTTTCATCTAAATAAGTTGCGCTCATGGCTTGCGAATATTTCGTGCGTAATTGAAAGATATGCCCAACCTCAATGCCGCGGCAAAGCGACAACGTGCCTTTTCCATCAGGGCTTGCATCACCTTCCACCACATTACGAATATCGGCTACTAAGCTCGGCTCTGGCAAATCGCGTCCAAAATTAACGCCGCTTAAGTGATATTTTGGCTTATTTGCACCGCATACAAAATCACTCATATTGGCGACTGTTTTATCAGCTATCACCGTCACATTTGCAGCCACACCTACTGGCCCAATAAAGCCCGGCGGGCAACTTAAAAAGCTACGAATTTCATCTTCACGGGCAAATCTAAAATCTGACAAACCGGCTAATTTTGCGGTTTTCACTTCATTTAAATTGTGGTCGCCGCGCAATAATGCTAAATAAAACCGCTCTGACCCATCAGGATTTTTGGCCATTAGCGCAATCGCTTTAACGGTTTGCTCAACGCTAATGCCGAGTAACTTAGCCACATCCTCACAAGCGGTTTGTTTTGGCGTATCCACTTCTTGCATGATTTGTTTAGCGTCTGCGCGTGATTGACTACTAGGAATCGCCTCTGCCAACTCCACGTTAGCAGCGTAATCTGAGGTTTCACAATAAGCTAGCGCATCTTCACCACTATCTGCCAACACGTGAAACTCCTGAGAACCTTCGCCACCAATCGCGCCAGAATCTGCTTTCACCGCACGGAACTTCAAGCCTAAACGGGTAAAAATATTACTATACGCTTGGTGCATACCTTGGTAAGTTTCAGCCAATGATTCATAACTGGTGTGAAATGAATAAGCATCTTTCATCATAAATTCACGCGCGCGCATCACCCCGAAGCGTGGGCGAATTTCATCACGAAATTTTGTTTGAATTTGGTAAAAATTGAGCGGCAACTGTTTATAACTGCGAATCTCAGAACGCGCTATATCGGTAATTACCTCTTCATGGGTTGGGCCAAAACAGAATTCACGCTCATGTCTATCAGTTATTTTGAGCATTTGTGGACCAAACACGGCCCAACGGCCGGTTTCATCCCATAGTTCACGAGGTTGTACGGCTGGCATGAGAAGCTCTAATGCGCCTGCTTTATTCATCTCATCTCGCACAATCGTTTCTACCTTGCGCAACACTCTTAAGCCGAGTGGCATCCAAGTATATAGGCCTGAGCCTAATCGCTTAATTAAGCCCGCACGCACCATGAGCTTGTGGCTTAATAATTCAGCATCGGCTGGGGCTTCTTTTTGGGTGTTGAAGAAAAACTGTGAGGCGCGCATGTAAAACCAACTCTATAAATAAAAATCAAAGAAGCGAATTTTACATAGAATCAGGCATTTAGTCAGCTATTGTTATAGTGCTTTTTGAGAATCTACCTAAAAAATAAGGGGCTTATTGGATATTTCGTTCTTTTTGCGCTTACTCTCAGCGCCAATTAAATTTTCAGGAAAGTGTTTTTCAAGCTCTACACCGATTTCAGCAATCCCTTGCAATACTCCACCTTCAAACTCACCACGTTTAAAACAGACCTCCATTTCATTGCAAATCGCGTTCCAGCGAGCATAGCCGACATGTCGGTCAATTCCGCGGTCAGCCACAATTTCAATGTCATGATCTGCCAAACATAAGTAAATTAAAACGCCATTATTATGCTCGGTGTCCCACATGCCCAACTGACTAAACAGCTCTATCGCGCGTTTACGTGGCGTTTTATTAGCTAACACTTCATAAATATCTAAACCAGCTTCAACCACAAAACGAATCTCACCTGTGTGGCGTTTTTCACTGTCAGCAATGGCTTGTTCAATGACATTAAGACCGATATTACAAAAATAGTGGCGTACTTGCCACGGATGGCTAAATAAGTGTTCAAACAAACGAGAAAATCGGTTACGGTTTTTCATACTTACCAATCCCCACTCGCACCACCGCCACCAAAATCGCCACCACTACCACCCCATGAGCTACTTCCGCCGCCAGACCAACCGCCACTTGAAGTCCCACCGCCATAGTAACCTCCACTGCGTCTAGAACCGCCACCACCCGTAAATATGGATGGCAAGATGATAGAAACTAAAAAGGCAGCAATCCCTACTCCGATTCCTGTTGAGGTCGCTGCGAGCAAGGCTGCTGCTCCACCCATCACGCCGCCTGTCGCTGCTGATCCAAAAAATCGACCCAAAATGCCATGAAAAAACATCGTTAAAAATAATGTGCCTACAAAAAACAAAGCCAATGCATTATCCCCACTCATTTGGCTGCTTTGATTAACCTCTGGCGCTGGGAGCGCTTCGCCATCAGTAATAGAAATGAGCGTATCTACACTAGCGTCAATTCCACCGTAGTAATCACCTTGCTTAAAGCGTGGGCGCATCACATCGCTCACAATGCGTTTTGCATAAACATCTGGAATTGCACCTTCTAGCCCGTAGCCCACTTCAATACGCATTTTGCGGTCGTCTTTTGCCACCAACACCAACACGCCATCATCCACTTTTTCGCGGCCAAGCTGCCATTTTTCAGCTACGCGCATACTGTATTGCGCAATATCTTCTGGTTGCGTTGTAGATACAATTAGCACCGCAATTTGGCTACCTTTTTTTGCTTCAAATGCGGCTAATTTTGACTCAAGGGCTGATTGTTGCTGGGTGGTGAGCGTGTTCGTTAAATCAGTAACATGCGCAGTAACGTCTGGAATATCAACCAATGCAAACGCCATGCGCGATACTAGTAAAAGCATCGCACATAGCGCAAGCAGGCCAACTTTAAAATAGCGCATAAGTGGCTTAACTCTAGTAAGTGGCCAACTTATTTTTTATCACTAAAATCCACTGTCGGTGCAGTTGAAATGGCTTTTTCATTCTCTACCGTAAATGAAGGTTTAGCCTCATATCCAAAAATCATGGCAGTGATGTTTTCTGGGAAAGAACGCACAGCAATGTTGTAGTCTTTAATCGTTTCAATATAGCGATTACGCGCTACGGTGATACGATTTTCTGTTCCCTCAAGTTGTGCTTGCAAGTCTCTAAAGCTTTGGTCAGCCTTCAGGTTTGGATAGTTTTCGGCCACCACCATTAAGCGTGAAAGCGCACTACTTAATTCACCTTGCGCAGCCTGAAATTTTGCAAACGCATCTGGGTTATTCAACACCTCTGGCGTCACTTGCATACTGCCTACTTTAGCACGCGCTTCGGTCACTTGGGTCAGCACGTCTTTTTCATGCTCAGCATAACCTTTGACCACGTTCACCAAGTTTGGCACCAAATCTGCTCGACGTTGATATTGATTCAACACTTCAGACCAAGCTGCTTTTGAGCCTTCATCTAAAGTTTGAAAGTTGTTATAGCCACAAGCTGTTAAATTTAATAACAACAATGCTGTGAATAATTTAATGATGATTTTTTGCATGTTGATTCCTCTATAAAGTCAAAAAATTGATGATTTTATTATTTGCTTAACTAAGATAGCGTTTATCCGCTAAATTTCAATGCCTAGGACAATCTTTTACAATTAAATGTTAGTGTTTACTTCTTGTAAAGCTTGCATGGCTAAACATAAGTCATGCCACGTTTTCGCCTTGTCAGTTGGCGCTTGTAATAAATGCTTTACATCGTAAGTGGGCGCTAACTTTAGCCCAGCTATGCCATGCAGTTTACCACGCAAATTTTCTAATGTCTCATCTGTTTTTAACAAGCCTCGCGTCGCCGTTTCTCCCATTATCACGATGCATTTTATTGCGCTGTTTTCTTGCAAACTTGCAATAACATCTGGGGTTAATTCTAGTGATTTTTCAGCTAGCACTTGCAAGCGCATTGCCTTAAAAATATTGCGCAACAATTCTGCTTCATCATCATTTTGCGGGGAGGAATCTAACACAAACAACCAATCACCATCATCACTAGCAATGTAAGTGATTGTTTGTAGCTTGGCTAAAATGGGCTCAGTTACAGAAACCACTTGCTCGGCTTGAGCTTGTGCTTGCGCTGCTGTCTGATTTTCTGTTGGCGCACGCAACTGCCATACGGGTAACAACTCTAACTCACGCAACATATCCTCGCGCGTCATCATAGTGCCAACCCCATCAAAACAGCATCCTCTCGGCCACCTTTAAATTGTTTAGGGTCTGCAGGGTAATAGCCACGTCGCACCGACATTTCGTTAAAACCAATATTTTCATACAAGGCGATAGCAGAAATATTACTGGGGCGCACTTCTAAAAACATATTGGCAGCTCTGTGATTTTTGGCAATTTTAATCATGTGTTCCAGAAGTAATCGGCCTAAGCCTTGTTTTTGATGACTTTTTGCCACGCTTAAGTTCAGCAAGTGTGCTTCATCTAACACCATCATCAGCAAGGCATAGCCGATGATTTTCTTTTGCTCAACCAACACCCAAGCACTGTAGCCTGAATTAAGCGAATCACTAAAATTACCGCGTGACCAAGGGTGAGAATAAATCGTCGGCTCAATTTGGATAATGGCATCCAAATCTGCCATTTGCATTGGGCGGAATTGATATTGTGGCTGCAACACGGCACTCATAAACGCAAACCTTTTTCGCGTTCTTCCGTTTTTAACGCCACGCGATGGCGTATATAGATTGGTTGCACCTGCGCTGCAGGCTTTGCCCGACCCGCTTGAAACTCAAGCATGGCAAGTTTTAGCATCACCTCTGCAGTTGGGCGCAAATCTGGTTTTGTGGCAGATAATTGCGCGCCATATGCCTGATTTAACTGCGCATCATACGCTTGCCAGCCACTGCCCACACCCACCCAATTTGTGCCAGCAAGTTCGGGCACATTGTCGGGTTTATGCAAGCTGGGCGCTACCACAGCATACCAACCGGCTGCCGTTATTTCATACACTGCAAAATACACTTCACCCATGCGCGCATCAATACAAGCAATCACTTTATCCGCACCACTCGCCTCAGCCAACGCCTGCAATGTACACACGCTTGCCACAGGCAAATCTGCGCCATAAGCCAACCCCTGCGCCACACCCGCTGCGATGCGAACACCAGTAAATGAACCTGGCCCTGCACCAAACGCAATGCCGTTTAGTGCATTTAAAGTTAAATGTGCCTCATCTAACAAGGCTTGAATTTTCGGCAAAATCAATTGCGAATGCGTCTGCCCCACATTGGCATTAAAATTAAAAATCTCGCTGCCTTTTTGTATCGCAAGCGAGAGATATTCTGTAGAAGTGTCAAAAGCGAGTAAATTCACCACAAAATTACCTAAATTAATCAGCCGCTATTTTACCGCGCAATTGCTTTACTTGCCCACGAATTGTCTTGCTTTCAAGCCGCCTTTGCTTTGCCCCATAGCTCGGTTTTGTCGCATAACGCGTCGGTTTTACGTGGTTAGCCGCGTTAATAATCGCATGCAGTCGCAAAATCGCATCTTTTTTATTCGCCTCTTGCGTGCGATATTGCTGCGCTTTAAGCACCAAAACACCTTCAGCCGTAATGCGATTATCTTTGCTATGTAACAAACGCGCCTTAAGCCAATCGCTCAAACTAGACGCTTGAATATCAAACCGCAAGTGAATGGCAGACGACACCTTATTCACATTTTGCCCACCCGCGCCTTGCGCGCGAATGGCAGTGAGCTCAAACTCATTTTCGGGGATTACAATCATGATGCTGGCAGTGTAGCAGAAATCAAAAAATGGTGATTTTATTACAAAAAAAGAGTGCGTATTTTTTAACTAAAAAATGCCATTTTAGTCATTAAATTTGCACAACATCATTTGACCACCTCTACAAGCCAGTCTGCATGCGGCTTCCAGAGGCATAAAAATCTCTCGGAGAAATTTTGCAAGAAAATTCAACATATAAATTGTTCAACAAATTACCCAAAAAACGCCTGCACATCCGCCAACTCTCTTGTCCGTTTAAACGGTGGTAAACTCTGCCAAATGCGTCTGCCATAAGGCTTGGTAATTAAGCGCGGGTCACAAATCACCAGCACGCCGCGGTCATTTTCATCGCGTATCAGCCTGCCAGCACCTTGCTTAAGCGTAATCACCGAATACGGGAGTTGATACTCCATAAACGCATTTTTGCCCTCAGCGTTCATTTTATCAATGCGAGCCGAAAGCACGGGGTCATCGGGCGGAGCAAAAGGCAGTTTGTCTATAATCACCGCGCTTAAGGCTTCGCCACGCACGTCCACGCCTTCCCAAAAGCTTTGGCTGCCCACCAACACGGCGTTGCCATGTTTGCGAAAGCGTTCTAGCAACTCGGTACGTGTTGTGTCGCCTTGCAGCAATAGCGGGTATTCCATGCCATTTTCTGCAAACGCTTCTTTGAGCAGCGCGTGGATTTCTCGCATGGCTTTGAGCGAGGTGCACAGCACAAACGCACGACCCTTGCTGGCTTGAATAACAGGCAAGGCTACCGCTGCTACTGCTGAGGTGTAGGCAGGCGAATTGGGGTCTGGCATATTGGCAGGCGCATACAGCAAAGCTTGGTTGCCATAATCAAAAGGGCTTTGCCAATAACCGGTTTGGGCGTTTTGCAAGCCCATTTGCGCTTGATAATGGCCAAAATCGCTTTTCACCGCTAGGGTGGCCGAGGTGAAAATCCACGCGCGAGGTTGGGCGTTAAGTTGTTTGCCAAAACCATCGGCCACACTCAAGGGCGTTGCGTGCAGTTGCACACTTTGCGTAAACACCTCTACCCAGCGCACTAAATTTTCATTACCGGCTTTTAGCCAATTGCTCAGTTGCGCGCTCAGCTCCATACCGCGCTGCCAGCATTTTTCTAGCATCGGGTCGCGCGCGGCTTGGGTTTCTAACACTGTGTTTAACTCAGCGAGTTTGGTTTGCATGTGCGCAAAATTCTCTTCAAAGTTTTTCAGCGCCAGGGCTTTTTGCACAGGTAAGCGCGAGCCTTCATATTGAAAAGTGAGTCTAAAATCTTTACAGGCTTTTTCAAGCAGGGGAATTGCATCGCCCAGCGCCACGCAATCTTTAGCCAGCGTGATATACGCCGTGGTGCAGTCACGCGCTAAATCCATCAACTGGCTGGTAGAAATATCTTCGCCAAAAAATAGCCCGGCTACTTCAGGTAACTGATGTGCCTCATCAAAAATCACCGTGTTGGCGGAAGGTAAAAGCTCGGTGACACCTTCATCGCGCAGCATCACATCGGCAAAGAATAAGTGATGGTTCACTACCACCACATCGGCCGCCAATGCGCGCTTACGCGCTTCCATCACAAAGCAATCCTTATAATGTTGGCAATCTTGCCCCAAGCAATTATCACGGGTACTGGTGACATGCGGCCAAATGGTGGCGTTTTCCGGCACGGTGGTGAGTTCGGCTTTATCGCCAGTTTTGCTATTTTCAGCAAATGTTTTGATGATTTGCACATGGCTTGCATCTTCACGCGTGGTAAAGCGCCCACTTTGCGCCGCATGTTCTAAATGATAATGGCACACATAATTGGCGCGGCCCTTGAGCATCGCCACGGTGACTGGCACTTTAAGCGCATCACGCACATTGGGTAAATCGCGGCTATAAAGTTGATCTTGCAGGGTTTTGGTGCCGGTGGAAATAATGACTTTGCCACCTGATAACAACGCTGGCACTAAATATGCAAACGTTTTACCTGTGCCGGTGCCGGCTTCCGCCACCAACTGCTGATTATGTTGAATGGCTTGCTCAATGGCAAGCGCCATCTCTAGCTGCTGTGTGCGTACGTTATAGCCTGCAATTTGGTTGGCTAGAATGCCGTTTTCTTCAAATACACTGCGGATGGTGAGTTCACTCATAATGGCTGCAATTATCCCATGAGTGTTGCCTTAGCTTGCTAATTTCTCTTAAATTCTTATAATCAGCCATGCGTTTTTTTAATCCATTTCAGGTTTTGCTTAGCTGGCGGCTGATTTTTTGCGTCGTATTAAGTGTTATTTGCGTTGCTTGCTCCACGGCGCCAACAAAAAGCAGCACGTCTAACGAAACCGTTAACACTGAGGCTTGGCCTGCATGGTCGCGCGAGGTGTTGTTAAACGCACTGAGTTTAAAAGGCACCAAATATAAATACGGTGGAAGTTCGCCTGAAACGGGCTTTGACTGCAGTGGCTTTGTGCAATATGTATTTAAACAAAGTGTTAATTTAGCGTTACCGCGCAACACTTTTGCGCAAAGCCAATTAGGCACAGCCATTGCCAAGCAAGACCTACAAGCGGGCGATTTGGTGTTTTTTAACACGGTGAAAAACACCATTTCTCACGTGGGCATTTATATGGGCGATAACCGCTTTATACATGCGCCCAACACTAGAGGCCAAGTCCGCATTGAGCCGATGGTGGGTTATTGGGCGCAGCGTTATAGTGGTGCGCAACGGCTAGAAAATGAAGTCAATTTAGCGCAACAAAACGCATCCAATTTACCCTAAAAATAACACATCTTCTTTTTAGCACCTCTGGAATCCGCATGGATACTGGATTACAGGCCGATGGTTTTGCCCTCGGGGGATTATAAAGCTAAATTTATTGATTTATTTTTGTATCGCTATGACCCAAATCGCGCGTGGGGTCAATCACATCACGCACCAGTTGTTTTAGCTCTTTAGATTCAGGAAAACGCCCCTGCACTTTACGTGAATAAATCAGCTGACCATTTAAATGCACATCAAAAATGCCACCCGTGCTCGGCTTTAAAGCAACACTGGTCAACTCTTGCTCAAAAGTGGTGAGCAACTCTTGCGCCAGCCAAGCCGCACGCAATAACCAGCGGCATTGTGTGCAATAAGTAATTTCAATATTGTTAGCCATCACGAGATGTCCTTGCTGTTATACTTTAAATAATTATATGATGTGCACTTGAAACTAATCATGTTAACTATGGCTCATAAGCCAAGTGAATTTAAAATTGTTGGGAACTATCATACATGCAAGTTAAAAATAAATATCAGGGTTTTACAAAAATCGGGCTAGTAAGTTCTGGCTTAGTGCTTGGCGTGATGCTTAGTTTAACCTACACCGCCGTCGCCGATAAAATGGTCAAACCACAACTACCGCTTGAAGACTTGCGTGCGTTTGCTGAAGTGTTTGGCAAAATTAAAACCGACTACGTTGAGCCAGTGGAAGACAAAAAACTCATCTCAGAAGCCATTAGCGGCATGTTAACCGGACTAGACCCACACTCTAGTTACATGGATGCAGATGCCTTTAAAGACATGCAAGCCACTACGCAAGGCGAATTTGGCGGCTTGGGCATTGAAGTGGGGATGGAAGACGGCTTGGTGAAAGTCATTTCGCCGATTGAAGATACGCCTGCTTATAAAGCAGGTGTAAAAAGTGGCGACCTCATCATGAAATTAGACGAAAAACCGGTTAAAGGTATGACGTTAAACGATGCGGTAAAACTCATGCGCGGCAAACCAGATACCAATATTGTGCTCACCATTTTGCGTAAAAATGAGCCAAAACCGCTGATTGTCACTCTTACGCGCGCTGTGATTAAAAATAAAAGTGTGAAATTTAAAATGCCTGAGCCTGGCTATGCTTATGTGCGCGTAACGCAGTTTCAAGAGCGCACTGGCGAAGACTTAGCCAAAGCGATTAAAACCCTACATGCGGAAAACAAAGGCCCGTTTAAAGGCTTTGTACTTGACTTGCGTAACGACCCAGGCGGTTTACTTAATGGCGCAGTGGGTGTTTCTGCAGCATTTTTACCTAAAGACGCGTTAGTGGTTTATACCGAAGGGCGCGTGGCAGATTCAAAAATGAATCTAACTGTAAACCCAGAAAATTACGCCCGTGGTGGCGCAGCAAATGACTACATGCGCGACATTCCTGCTGATTTAAAAACCGTGCCTATGGTGGTGCTAATTAACTCAGGCTCGGCTTCTGCTTCTGAAATTGTCGCAGGGGCATTGCAAGATCATAAACGTGCTAAGTTAGTGGGCGTGCGTAGTTTTGGTAAAGGCTCAGTGCAAACCATTATGCCGATGAACAACGGCGCTGCTATCAAACTCACTACTGCGCGCTACTTCACCCCTAAAGGCCGCTCGATTCAAGCTAAAGGGATTGAGCCAGATTTTTATGTAGAAGATGGTACAGATCAATCATACAATATTCATGAAGCCGATTTATCGCGCCACATTAGCAACCCAACGGATGCTAAAGATAAAGCGCCTGCTAAAGTAGAAACTACGCCTGCTAAAGAAGAGGCCAAAGCCAAATTAAATGAGAAAAAATTTGCTGAACCAACCGCGCCAATTGAGCCCGCCAGCAAAGAAGACTTGCAGTTTGCCCAAGCCATGAACTTCTTGAAAGGGTTGCCAGTTGTTGAAAATGAGCGGCCAAAAACTGAAGCGGTAGCTGAAGCAAAATAAACCTTTCATAGTTTTAAAATGTTAGTTTAAAAAATCCGCCTTAGTGGCGGATTTTTTATTGGTCTAACACCTGTTAAGCCATGCAGTCGGTTTATAATCAAGCCATGACTTTAGCTGTAGAACAATTAATTCAAGAAGCCGAGCGTTGTGTGACTTGCGGACTTTGCTTGCCGCACTGCCCAACTTACCGCAAAACAGGTTCTGAGGCCGATTCGCCGCGCGGACGCATTCAACTGATGCGTGCGGTAGCACAAGAAATTTTGCCAAATAACGACCGTTTTAAACAGCACATTGATTTATGCTTAAGTTGTCGCAGTTGTGAGTCCGCTTGCCCCAATAGCGTTAATTATGGGGCATTAGTAGATGCCACGCGCGCGCAATTTACACCCCAAAAATCTGTACTTTTTAGCTTGATCAAACCCATTATTCGGCATCGATTTTCAGCAAAGCCTTTGTTCTGGCTATTATGGTTAATGCAGCAAGCGCGGCTGATGGCTATAGTTAAAAGATTTAGCCCCGCCGCAAAACTACTGCCTACCCTACAAAAACCCATCACATGGCAGAAACTTTACCCCGCATCTGCAACAAGAAAAGGCGCAGTGAGTTTGTTTTTGGGCTGTGCAACAAATGCACTTGATAGCAATAGCCTAAAAGCCAGCATTTACGTGCTTAATCATTTAGGTTTTGATGTACATGTGCCCACTGGCCAAACTTGCTGTGGGAGCGTTGCGCGGCAAGCGGGTGATGATAACGAGTCTAAGCAATTAATAGCCACTAACCAGCACAGCTTTGACCCAAGTTTGACTATTCTTACCACCGCAAGTGGCTGTGGTGCGGGTTTAACGGATTATTTACCAACGCACCACATTCAAGATATTAGTGCTTTTTTAAGCACATGTGATTGGTCTAACGTTAGCGTACAGCCATTAAATACCGCGATTTATGTGCAAGACCCGTGCACTTTACGCAATGTGCAAAAAAGCCATTTAGCAGTTTATACATTGCTCAAAAAAATTCCCCAAGCTGAAATTATTTCGCTAGCTGGAAACTCCCAATGTTGTGGCGGCGCTGGCGCCTACATGCTGACACAAAGCGAGATGGCAAATCAGTTACTGAATGATAAACTAGTAGCCATCAAAACCGCCAATGTTGCCGTTTTAGCAACTTCCAACATCGGTTGCAGTCTACACATTGCGAATGGCTTGCGCGCACAAAATTTAACAGTTAAAGTGACGCATCCGATACAAATACTTGCGCAACAAATGGGCTTTAGCTGTAACTAAAATGCGCGCAAGCAAGAAATTTTTCACCCGCAAGCCAAAGTTGGCTTTAATAAACTATTTAAGCGTACACTATCACTATGCTAAATAAATTAGATGCATTCATTGCTGAGTTTGATACAGGTTTGCGTACCCTGCTAGCCAAACCGCACAGCGTGCGCCCGCACCCAGATGCAAGTATTGCCGAGGCCACGCTTACTGAAGCTGAAAAAAAACACGTGAGCGCCTTAATGCGCATTAACCACACAGGTGAAGTTTGCGCACAAGCGCTCTATAGCGGCCAAGCACTCACGGCAAAAGATGCTGCCACGCACGGCACCATGCAGCGGGCAGCGCGTGAAGAAACTGAACATTTAGCATGGTGCGAAGGCCGCATCACGCAGCTTGGCGGACGCACCAGCGTGCTTAACCCGCTGTTTTATGCAGGCTCATTTACCTTAGGTGCCGTTGCGGGGGCACTAGGTGACAAGTGGAGTTTAGGTTTTTTAGAAGAAACTGAAAAGCAAGTGGGCGCACATTTGGCGAGCCATTTAGCACAACTGCCTGAGGCGGACAAAAAGACGCGGCAAATTATTGCGCAAATGCAAGTGGATGAAGCCCATCACGCTGATGAGGCGCATCAATTAGGCGCAGCAGATTTACCAGCACCCGCTAAATTTTTAATGAGTCAAATGTCAAAGCTGATGACGAAAACTACGTATTACTTATAGAAATTGGATTAAACAATGATGCAAAAATTTAGTGACGTTTTATTGGGCCTTGATGATGCCTCGCACGTAAAACGTATAGAACTTTTTAATGTGGATGGCAGCCCTGCTGGAGTGATTGATAACAAGCCTGGCAGCCAAGGCTCTGTGAAGGTTTATCACCATTTATACAAAATGTATGGTGAAATCTCTTTAGATGCGGCCGTTGAGGGCCTAAGCTTATATGCCGAACATACTGAAGATGCAGAAAATTGCCCTGGCAAACATCCGAATGTGGACAGATTACTGAATATTTTGGAAGATGAGCAGCCGCTTACTGTAAAAATTATTGAGGCTTAAATGTCAGCGGTTTTTACTGCTTTTTTTGTGACATTTTTTATTTAATTTTTATCGAAAACGCACACAAATCATTTTGATGCTCTGCAAGCCGCATAGAGACTGGCTTGCAGAGCATTTATTTTTTCTCGAGAGTTTTTTGCAGCTTTTAAATGCTAAACGACAGTCAGCGGCTTTACTTCAAAACTGTGGGTAATTTCCACCGATTTTGAAAGCATAATTGAAGCTGAGCAATATTTCTCAGCCGACAATTTCACAGCACGCTCCACTTGCGTTTCATTCAAGTTATCACCTGTTACTACAAAGTGTACGTGAATTTTAGTAAACACCTTTGGAATCTCATCAGCGCGCTCTGCACTAATCTCTGCCACGCAATGCACTATGGGCTGACGCGCTTTTTTTAATATGGCCACTACATCAAATGATGTACAGCCACCCATACCTATTAGCAACATCTCCATCGGCCGCATGCCGATATTGCGCCCACCGTTTTCAGGCGCACCATCCAGCACTACCGCATGTCCAGTCTCTGATTCACCGACAAAACTGACACCGTCAATCCATTTAACGCTTACGTGCATAAATTCTCCAAAAAATGGAAATTGCTAAATCAGACAAGGCGCGAACAAAAAATAAGCTAGCTGCATATGGGTTATATGTAAGGTATTATTTTTTGTGAGCAACGCCGTATGATGACGAAAGTTACGTTTTTTATTTAACATCCAAAAGCTCAACATCAAAAATTAACGTAGCATTTGGCGGAATCACACCACCCGCACCGCGTGCACCATAACCCATTTCAGGTGGAATAATTAAAGTACGCTTGCCACCAATTTTCATGCCCGCAAAACCTTCATCCCAACCTTGAATGACTTGGCCAGCACCTAATGAAAACTCGAAAGGTTGTCCACGATCAACGCTACTATCAAATTTTTTACCTTTTTTGCCTTCAGCCGCCGCATCATAAAGCCAGCCAGTGTAGTGAACGCTCACATTAAAGCCTGGTTCAGCCTCGCGGCCTGTCCCCACTTGGGTGTCGATTTTTTGTAATTGTGTGATGTCAGTCATGGCTGTTGCTTCCTTTGCAGTCGTTGGTTTTGTAGTTTCTGTTGATGTTGTTTGTGCATTACAAGCACTCAGTGTAAAAACACAAGCGCTTGCGAGCAAAAAGTTGAGTAATTTCATTTGTGAATACCTTTGAAAAATTAAATTGGCTTCATTAAAACATTCGCTATGATACCGCAAACTTTAGTTAGTTCATGACGCTAATTCTAAGAAAAATAACAAGTTAAGGCTGTTGATGCGCCCATTCTATAAGCGCATCTTGCGCATTTTTGCTTGCCCCTGCATTTGCATGATTCACCATCATTACTAGCACATGGCGATGATTGTTTGCGTCCAACACATAACCCGCTATTGCACTCACGCCATCAAGTGAGCCTGTTTTTAAGTGTGCTCTTCCATTAGTTTGGCTTTCATTCAAGCGTTTTTTTATGGTGCCATCTTGCGCTAAAATTGGTAGCGAAGCCATCAGCTCTGGCATCACTGGGCTTGCATAAGCACTGACCAACATTTGCCCAAGATGCTCAGCCGAAATGCGCTCAATCCGCGATAATCCTGAGCCATTTTCAACGACCAACTCGTTAAATTTAAACGTTTTACCGTTTAAGGCTTTATTTGCTGCCCAAGCTTTTAGCACTTGTTCCCCTTTGACTTCTGTGGCCGGTAAGCTGACATTTTCAGCCGCCATGGTGAGCAACAATTGCCGCGCCATTAAATTGTTACTCCATTTATTAATATCGCGAATGACATAACCTAATGGATCAGATGTCTGCTCAAGCACTTTAACGGCATTAATAGGCGTTTCCGCGACTTTGAATTTTCCTTTAAAAGTGCCGCCCAATTGGTTCCAGATTTTTTTAAACGTGTAAAAAGCATATTTTTCATCATCAAACACACTCAGTTCCAAATAACGTTCACCACACTCCGGTGAGTATGTGCCTGTAAATGTCACCGTTGCACCATTATTTTTGGGTGTGACAACGTAGTTAAAGCGACTGCGCCACTCACCACATGCACCCTGGCTCAATTTCATTTTATTAATGATTTGAATTTCTGATAGCTCAAATTCTTGGCTCACATTCACACCAGCATCAGTAGCCAAAAATTTAAAGCTAGTATTACGCCCATTGACCAAAAAAGCACTTGGCTCAGCGTTATAAGCGCGCCAAGTTTCACTATCAAACGTCTTACGGTTACCTACGTTTTTGGCAAAATAGCTTTTATCAATGATGAAATCGCCAGTAATTCCTTTGATTCCGTACTGCTGCAGACTCATCAGTAAGCGCCAAAATTCTTGCGCTTTAAAACTTGGGTCACCATACCCTTTGATAATTAAATCACCTTGCAACACGCCATTACTTGACACTTCACCATCACGATAAATCTCTGTTTTCCAACGATAGTTCGGTGTGAGCAAATCCAGCGCAGCATTCGTGGTCACCAGTTTCATCACGCTTGCTGGGTTCATACTTTTATCAGTGTTGTGACTAAGTATTGGTGTTTTACCTTCAACAGCTTGCACATAAACTGCCACATTTTGTTGCGGAATACCTGCGCTTTTAAGCGCAGCACTTACCGTTGCAGGTAACTCTGCAGAAACGTTCAAACTAAATAGTACAAAAAACAATGTAGTTAAAAACTTTTTCATACTGTACTTTTCAGGGCCTTAAGTGTTGCGTTAATCATAAAATCTACTTCATCGTCAGTGATAGAATAAGGTGGCATAAAATAAACGGTGTTGCCAATTGGGCGTAATAACAAGCCTTCTTTTAAAGCGGCCGAATAACAATCACGTGAGAATTTAGTATTTTTTGTTATCACATCAAAGGCAAAAATCATACCTTGATGGCGCAAATTTGTATGTGGAATATCTGCCAACGCTGCCATTTTGGCGCAAATTTGGGTAGATTTTTCCTTGTTCATTTCTACCACTTTATCGTCTTCAAAAATTCCCAAAGTTGCCAAAGCGGCGCTACAAGCCAGTGGATTTCCTGTATAACTATGGCTATGTAAAAAACCGCGTGCCGTGCTGTCATCATAAAATTCCTGATAAACTTGATTCGTTGTCATCGCTACCGAGAGCGGCAAATACCCACCCGTAATGCCTTTAGACAAACATACAAAATCGGCCTTGATTTGCGCTTGCTCGCAAGCAAACATTGTCCCAGTCCGCCCAAAGCCGACGGCAATTTCATCAGCAATCAAGTGAACTTCATATTTAGTGCAAATTTCACGCGCGCGCCTTAAATAACTAGGGTGATACATGCCCATACCTGCAGCACACTGTACTAAAGGCTCTATAATAAATGCCGCCAATCCATGACAGTGTGCGCTCACATATAACTCAAGCGCTTCTGCACAGCGTAGGGCATAAGCTTCAGCGCTCTCACCAGTTTCTGCCAACCTAAAATCAGGGCTAGGCATTTGCGCAGATTGCATTAATAGTGGCGCATAGGTGTCTTTAAAAATCGCCACATCAGTCACCCCCAATGCGCCTAGCGTTTCGCCATGGTAACTATTTTGCAGGCTAATAAATTTGGATTTTTGTGGTTTACCAACAACATTACGCCAATAATGAAAACTCATCTTTAAGGCAATCTCGGTGGCGCTTGCACCGTCTGAGGCATAAAACGCGTGACCTAATCCCGTCAATTGTGCGAGTTTTTCTGAAAGTGCAACCACTGGCTCATGCGTAAAACCCGCTAACATGACGTGCTCTAAGGTATCAAGCTGCTGCTTAATCGCCTCTTTTATGCGCGGATTATTATGCCCAAACAGATTGACCCACCACGAGCTTAACGCGTCTAAATAGCGCTTGCCATCAGCATCAACCAACCAAACACCATCACCACTTTTAATCGGGATAAGCGGATAGGTTTCGTGCTGCTTCATTTGCGTACAAGGGTGCCAAACGCTCGCAAGGCTGCGTTGCAGTAATGCATTATTTTTTTCCATAGTTAAATTGTACGATGTTTTTATTGAATGCAATGTGATTTATAAGTACATGGGTTAAAATATTGCTTTAAATCAACTTGTTATTGCAGCATGCTAAAAAACCGTCATCACTTAGAACTTCTTGCCCCCGCGCGCAATGCTGATTTTGGCATTGAGGCGATTAACCACGGGGCTGATGCGGTGTATATCGGCGGGCCTGCGTTTGGTGCGCGTGCAAAAGCGCCCAATACATTAGAAGATATTGCACGTTTGGTAAAACATGCGCATCGATTCCATGCTGAAATTTTTGTTGCGCTTAATACCATTTTTCATGACAACGAGTTAGAAGCTGCCCGCAAACTCACGCATCAACTTTACGATATTGGCGTAGATGCGCTGATAGTGCAGGATATGGGGCTGCTGGAATTAGATTTACCGCCAATTCAGTTGCACGCCAGCACACAAACAGATATTCGCACTGTAGAAAAAGCAGTGTTTTTAGACCAAGTAGGCTTTAGTCAAATGGTATTAGCGCGCGAGTTAGACTTAAACTCAGTGAAACAAATTGCCAATGCCACCACTGCAAATTTAGAATATTTTATTCATGGCGCACTGTGCGTGGCGTTTAGTGGGCAATGTTACATTAGCCACGCACACACTGGCCGCAGTGCCAACCGCGGTGAATGCTCACAAGAATGCCGCTTACCATTCACCTTAGAAGACCAAAAAGGCCGCATCATTGGTAAAGATAAACATTTTTTATCGATGAAAGATAATGATCAAAGTGCTAACCTGCGCGCTTTGATTGATGCGGGTGTGAGCAGCTTTAAAATTGAAGGTCGCTATAAAGATTTGCCATATGTTAAAAATGCCACGGCGCATTATCGCCAGCTATTAGATGAAATTTTGCATGAACGGCCTGAGTTAGCGAAATCTTCTCATGGGGATTGCGCTTACACATTTGCGCCACAACCCGAAAAAACCTTTAACCGTAGCGCAACCGATTATTTTGCTAACGGCCGCCAAGCGGATATTGGCGCATTTGACACGCCAAAATTTTCTGGTGAACTACTCGGCAAGGTCACCAAAGTAGGCAAAGACTTTATTGAAGTTGAAACGGCGACGCAACTGCATAATGGCGATGGCGTATGCTTTTTTGATGTGCATAAAGAACTCGTCGGCTTACGCATTAACACCGTGGATGGCAAAAAACTTTACCCCAACGAAATGCCTGCCGATATTCGTAACAATACGGTGATGTACCGCAACCGTGACCACGCTTTTATGCGATTGCTAGAAAAAGACTCCGCCACGCGCAAAATAACGGTTGAATTGATTTTTGCCGAAACGCAAGATGGCTTTGCGTTAAGTATTACCGATAGCGCTGGTTTTACTGCTACTGCATTTTGTAAAGCAGAAAAGCAAATTGCAAACACTCCAGAAAAAGCTGAAACAAGCCTGCGAGAAAACTTAAGCAAATTAGGTAATACAGATTTTATTGCCAATGAAATTCACCTGCAGACGCAACATACTTATTTTGTACCCGCTTCCATCATTAACCAGTTACGTCGCGACGCTGTAGAGCAACTACAATCGGCAAGAAATGGTGGTTACCAGCGCCCGCCACGCCACGCCACTGCAATGCCGCCTGCTATTTACCCAGAAGATACGCTAAGTTATCTTGCCAATGTTTACAATCAAAAAGCGCGGCAATTTTACGAAAAGCACGGCGTTAAAATGATTGCAAAAGCTTATGAAGCCAATGAAGAATTAGGCGAAGTGCCAGTGATGATAACCAAACATTGCTTACGCTTTAGCCACGGCCTCTGCCCAAAAGAAGCTAAAGGGGTCTTGGGGGTACAAGGCACCGTCACCGCAGAACCGATGACGCTAATTAACGGCAACGATAGATTTACCCTCAAATTTGACTGCAAACCCTGTGAAATGCACGTGATGGGACAAATTCGCAAACCCGTCATCCAAATGGGTCCGCCGCAAACCGTACAGTTTTTTAACAAGCGACCATAAAAACCTGTCTGATATGGCATTGTTTTAAAAGCCATTTTATTGTCAAAAATAGCACTACTTCTTTTCACCTCCCCGCTAAGCCAGTCTGGATGCGGCTTCCAGAGGCATGAATTTCTCTCGGGGTGTAAATCAGGCAAAAAATCATCATTTTATTGCACTCAATATTTTAAAACCTCTGTCTTTTTTAGGCATGTTTAATTTATGAACACTTTTGATAAAAATGCACCAGTTTTGCACTAGCTAACACCTAATAAATAACTTCATAAATATTAAGTAATCTATTGAATTTTAATATTTTTAGTTTACAATACCATCATTGGTATCGAAATTGCTTATTTGTCACTATCGATATTAATTAAGGAATCTAAAAATGCTTAAGAAGATTGCAATAGCTGCTTTTTTCACCCTCGTCACTGCCACTTCATCAGTCACTTTGGCTGCAAATTCTCAAGTTTCAGAACGCACCAATATCGTTTCAGCGGTTAATGACGTTCCTGCAACTCAGCAAGAACATACAACTGCTCTCACCAGCGCAAATGCTGGCGAAGCAACTGATGCGGGAACTTTGTCGCCTTCGGCTTCTGCGTGGATGTTAGGCTTGGCTTTAGTGGGTTTTGTGTTGCTATCAAATCGCAGAGCAATTTAAACGTTGCGCTAAACTAGCAGCGCTTTGATGGCGCGTGAACGTGATTAGGCTTTTTTCACAAATTCTGATTTCAGCTTCATCGCGCCTATGCCATCAATTTTGCAATCAATATCATGGTCACCATCCACTAGGCGGATATTTTTAACTTTAGTACCCACTTTTACTACCAGTGATGAGCCTTTTACTTTGAGGTCTTTAATCACGGTAATCGTATCGCCATCTTGCAACACATTGCCGTTGGCATCACGAATCACTTTTGCCTCTTCTGTGCTTTCAGTAGCGGCACTTTTTGACCACTCGTATGCGCACTCCGGGCAGATGTACTGGTCACCATCTTCGTAGGTATATGCTGAATTGCATTTTGGGCAGTTTGGTAAATGACTCATCTTTACTTTCTTCTCGAATTTAAGGTTTAATTTATGAGCATTTTAACTTAAGGTGCTGGGTTCATCATGCTTAAATGGATATTTTCAATTTCCGCCAACACTTCATCACTTAATTGCACCACCCATGCATCAATATTTTCTTGCAATTGCGCCATACTGGTGGCACCAATAATTGTACTCGCCACACACCAACGATGCATGACAAAACTAAGCGCAAGTTGGGCAGGGCTTAAGCCATGCGCACGTGCCAGCTTGGCATAGGCTGCACTTGCTGCAGGCACGTTAGGTTTTTTGTAGCGTTGTGCATAGCCTAAAAACATCGTCACGCGGCCTTTGGCTTGTGGGTCATCAATATATTTGCCACTTAAATGCCCAAAAGCCAGTGGAGAATAAGCTAATAAACTCACATTTTCCCGATAAAGTATTTCGCTAATGCCAAAATCAATGGTGCGATTCATCAGGTGATAACTATTTTGCAAGGTCGCCACACGCGGTAAATTATATTCTTTACTTAACCGCAAAAATTCCATGATGCCCCACGGTTGCTCGTTACTAAGCCCAATCGCCCGCACTTTACCTTCTGCAATAAGCTCTGCCAATGTTTCTAATTGCGTATGAATACTCACCCATGCCTTTTGATTCCCTTGTGCATCTTGCTCTAATGTGGGATTAAATTGATATTGGCCAAATAAAGGCACGTTGCGCTCTGGCCAATGCAATTGGTACAGGTCAATATAGTCCGTTTGTAAGCGTTTTAACGAATCATGAATCGCAGCGCGAATATTGTCACGGGTTAATGAATCATCACCATTGCGTATCCAGTTGAGCCCACGGTTGCGACCTGCTACTTTACTGCCTAAAATAATCTTATCGCGCGCTTGATTTTTTAGCCAATGACCGATGATGGTTTCAGTGCGGGTAAACGTTTCTGCCTTGGGTGGCACGGGGTACATTTCGGCGGTGTCTATAAAGTTAATGCCTTGCGATAAAGCATAATCCAATTGCACATGCGCCTCAGCTTGTGTGTTTTGATCACCAAACGTCATCGTACCTAAGCAAACCTTAGAAACTTTGAGTGCTGAGTTACCCAACTTTACATATTCCATATCATCCTCAAATTTTCTACATTTTTTTAAATTCTGCTCTTGAAAATAGCCAAAGCATCCCAAAATTAGCAATCAAGGCATGAGAGTGCTAATATGCCGCATTGCCTAAGCAATTCATAGTAACAACTTAAATTTACATTTTATCGTTATAACAGGAGAAACCGTATGAAAATTCGTCCATTACACGACCGCGTGATTGTTAAACGCTCAGAAGAAGAGCGCACAACTGCATCTGGCATCGTGATTCCAGATTCTGCCACAGAAAAACCAGACCAAGGCGTGGTAAAAGCTGTAGGCAATGGCAAACGTGATGACAGCGGCAAAGTTAACGCGTTAGACGTTAAAGTTGGCGACAAGGTGTTGTTTGGTAAATATGCAGGCCAAACCGTTAAGGTGGATGGCGAAGAGTTATTGGTCATGCGTGAAGAAGACATTATGGCAATCGTCGAATAAATCTGACGGATTGCAACGGCCGATTGCGTTGTTGCATAAAACCTTTTTGGCTCGCCGTACAACTTGTACTGTCTTCGCCAAATCCGTTTTATGCGCCTAGCACTCATCCCGTTTCAGCACTTCATATTTGATGGTTCCAATTTAAAGAATATTTAAAAGCTTAATTTAAGGAGTAAATCATGGCAGCAAAAGACGTAAGATTCGGCGACGACGTTCGCCAAAAAATGGTAGTCGGTGTTAACGTATTAGCAAACGCAGTGCGCGTTACTTTAGGCCCTAAAGGCCGCAACGTGGTGTTAGAGCGCTCATTTGGCGCACCAACTATCACTAAAGACGGTGTTTCTGTAGCTAAAGAAATCGAATTGAAAGATAAGTTCGAAAACATGGGTGCGCAAATGGTGAAAGAAGTTGCTTCTAAAACCAATGACATCGCTGGTGACGGTACAACAACGGCAACAGTGTTAGCCCAAGCGATTATTCGTGAAGGCATGAAATCAGTAGCGGCTGGTATGAACCCAATGGATTTAAAACGTGGTATCGACAAAGCGGTTGAAGCAGCCGTGGCTGATTTGCAAAAACAATCAAAACCATGTGCAACGAGCAAAGAAATTGCCCAAGTTGGCTCAATTTCAGCCAACTCAGACGAGTCAGTAGGCAAAATCATTGCTGATGCGATGGACAAAGTGGGCAAAGAAGGCGTAATTACTGTTGAAGACGGCTCAGGCTTAAGCAACGAATTAGACGTAGTTGAAGGTATGCAATTTGACCGTGGCTATTTGTCTCCATACTTCATCAACAACGCTGAGCGTCAAATCGCTTTAATGGACAACCCATTTGTGTTGTTGCACGACAAAAAAATCTCAAACATCCGTGATTTATTGCCAACTTTAGAGCAAGTAGCTAAAGCCGGTCGTCCATTATTAATTATTGCTGAAGATGTCGATGGCGAAGCGTTAGCAACTTTAGTAGTGAATAACATTCGCGGCATCTTAAAAACTGTGGCAGTTAAAGCACCAGGCTTTGGTGACCGCCGTAAAGCCATGTTAGAAGACATTGCGATTTTGACTGGTGGTACTGTGATTGCCGAAGAAGTTGGCTTAAAACTTGAAAACGTGAAGTTAGAAGATTTAGGTTCAGCTAAACGTATTGAAGTGGGCAAAGAAAACACCACAATTATTGATGGCGCTGGTCATGAAGGCAATATCAAATCTCGCATTGCGCAAATCAAAGCACAAATCGAAGAAGCCACTAGCGACTACGATAAAGAAAAACTACAAGAACGCGTAGCTAAATTAGCTGGCGGTGTTGCAGTGATTAAAGTAGGTGCTACTACTGAAATCGAGATGAAAGAGAAAAAAGCCCGCGTTGAAGATGCATTGCACGCAACACGCGCTGCGGTTGAAGAAGGCATTGTAGCAGGTGGTGGCGTAGCGTTAATTCGCGCACGTGATGCAGTTGCTAAAGTAAAAGGTGACAACCTTGACCAAGAAGCTGGCATTAAAATTGTATTACGCGCAGTTGAAGAACCATTACGCCAAATCACAGCCAATGCCGGTGTGGAGCCATCAGTGGTGGTGAACAACGTTGCGGCAGGTAAAGGCAACTACGGCTACAACGCTGCTAACGAAACTTATGGCGACATGATTGAAATGGGTATTTTAGACCCAACCAAAGTGACCCGCTCAGCATTACAAAATGCAGCTTCTATTGCTGGCTTAATGCTTACAACAGACTGCATGGTTGCTGAGTTGCCAAAGGATGATGCCCCAGCGATGGGTGGCGGTGACATGGGTGGTATGGGTGGCATGGGCGGTATGATGTAATTTCATTCTTTTTTGAATGATGCTCTAACAGAGTATAAAAAGCCTCACTTCGGTGAGGCTTTTTTATTGGTCAACAAAGTACTCAAAGACAGTTTTACTTAAGCACCTTATAATTTCTTATTTTTTATAAAACACTCTTACGCCATGCCTCAAGAAAAATCAGGTCAGCTACACCCTTCATGGCAAGCCGTGATTGGTGGCGAGTTTGACAAACCTTACATGCAGGCTTTGCGAGCTTTTTTGAAAGAGAAAAAAGTCACAGGAAAAGTCATCTACCCGCCTAGCTCGTTGATTTTTAATGCGTTTAATCACACGCCATTTGAGCAAGTGCGGGTGGTGATTATCGGACAAGACCCGTACCACGGGCAGAATAATGCTGGACAGCCCCAAGCGCATGGCTTGAGTTTTTCTGTACCTAAAGGGGTGGATTTACCGCCTTCACTGCAAAACATATATAAAGAGATTGAAGCCGATTTGCACATTAAAATGAGCAAAAGCGGCGATTTAACGCCGTGGGCTGAGCAAGGCGTACTGTTATTAAATGCAACGCTCACCGTTGAGCAAGCCAATGCGGGCTCGCATCAAAACAAAGGTTGGGAGGCATTTACCGATGCCGCCATTGCCGCACTCAACAAACAGCGTGAAAATTTGGTGTTTGTGCTGTGGGGCAGCTACGCGCAAAAGAAAGGCGCAATCATTGATGAAAGCAAACATTTGGTTTTAAAGTCTGTGCATCCATCGCCTTTATCTGCCCACCGCGGCTTTTTTGGCAACCACCAGTTTTCAAACATCAATCAATATCTTAAGCAACACGGGCAAGCTGAAATTAACTGGCAAATTTAGTCATTTTTAACTTAAAAAATCAGCCTAATATCCCCCGAGAGATTTTTATGTCTCTGCAAGCCGCATGCATACTGGCTTACAGAGCAGCACAAATGAAGATGTTATAAAAATCGGTTAAAAAATTTTCTTTTTAGCCAATAAAAAAACCTGCACTTGCAGGGTCTGTTTACTGAGTGATTACGGTTTTTTTACTAACAACTTATCCACCCAACCCTCACCTTCAGAGGTGGTGACGCGGTACATACCATTTTGCTCTTCACCCATGTAAATCACTTCGTCGGTTTTTGAAAGTTGTAATAATTTTGCTGATTTTTTATTGGCTTCTTTAAGCACTTTGACTTTATCCATTTTTGCAACGATTGTATCACCTGATTTAATCTCAGTCGTAGTTACAGATTCAGCTTTAGTCGCATCTGGTGATTTTGTTGGCGTAACTTCTTTGCTTAGCTCACCCACTTCGCGGCTGGTGCTGGTCATTTCGCCAATTGTGCCACGCAACTCACGTAGCGAATCTCCTAATCCTGCATGTGCAGCACCCGTTAGCAACATCAATAAAACCGCTGAAACAAAACGCATCACTCTCTCCTAATATTATTGTTAATTGTTAAATTAGTTGTGAAATCAACCAACTACAGGACGGTTATGTTATCACAATAGGCGGCTAAACAAATAAGTGGTGGGTTTGGTTGACGCAAAAAAAGCCCCAACTCAAGGGGATAAAGAGTTGGGGCAAAATGCCTTATTGTAAAGGCTTCCGCCTAGGGAGGAAAAAGCGGAAAGGATAACCAAATAAATTTGGCTACCATGCTTACTCAGAGCAACTTTAATGGCTGTTAGTTCTCACTTTTTTGTAACAGTTTGTATCTCTCAAACTTACATTTTTATCACATTAACCATGCGATAATATTGCTATGGAAAATCACGCGCAAAGCTACCCTCAAGATCCTCTTTTAGCGGGGCTGAATAGCAAACAATTAGAAGCCGTCACACTGCCACAGCAATCCGCCCTTATTTTGGCAGGTGCTGGCAGTGGTAAAACCCGCGTGCTTACCGCCCGTATTGCTTGGCTTATTCAAACAGGGCAAGTGTCGCCCACAGGTTTGTTAGCGGTCACTTTCACCAACAAGGCCGCCAAAGAAATGTTGACGCGCATTACTGCATCGCTACCAATTAACACGCGTGGCATGTGGGTGGGCACATTTCATGGTCTGTGTAATCGGCTCTTGCGCGCACATCATCGCGAGGCTGGCTTGCCGCAAAGTTTTCAAATTTTAGATATTGCTGACCAGCTTTCGATGATTAAGCGGCTGATGAAATTGATGAATGTGGATGATGAAAAGTATCCGCCCAAGCAGGTGCAAAACTTTATTAACGGCTGCAAAGATGAAGGTTTGAGGGCAGATAAAGTAGAAGCTTATGATGCGCACACGCAAAAAATGTGCGAGATTTTTGACGCTTACGACAAACAATGCCAACGCGATGGCGTGGCAGATTTTGCTGAGTTGTTGCTACGCTGCTACGAGCTATTAACGCGTGATGTGAGCATTCGCTCTCACTACCAAAGCCGTTTTAAATACATCTTGGTGGATGAATTTCAAGATACCAATCGTCTGCAATATTTGTGGCTAAAACTGCTTGCTGGGCAAGAAATCCACACAGGGATAAGTGGCGGTAAGAACGCAAGCGCTCAACCGCCACTAAACTGCATGTTTGCAGTGGGTGATGATGACCAATCCATTTACGGTTTTCGTGGCGCGCGCGTTGGTAATATGCGCGATTTTGAAAAAGATTTCAATGTACAAAATATTGTTAAATTAGAAGAAAATTACCGCTCGCACAGCAATATTTTAGATGCCGCTAATGCCATTATTTCGCACAATAATAATCGTTTAGGTAAAAATTTGTGGACATCAGCCGGCGCTGGCGAGCCCGTGCGCGTATATGATGCCTATAACGACACAGATGAAGCGCAGTTTATTGTCGATGAAATTAAAATGCTACATTGCGAAGGCATGCCTTTAGGCGACATCGCACTACTTTATCGTAGCAACGCGCAATCGCGCATATTAGAGCAAGCTCTATTTAATGCCAAATTACCATACCGCGTCTATGGTGGCTTGCGCTTTTTTGAGCGTGCTGAAATCAAACATGCGCTGGCTTACATGCGTTTAATCGCCAATGCTAATGATGACACGGCGCTTTTACGCGTGATTAACTTTCCCACACGCGGCATCGGTGCACGCAGTCTTGAGCAGTTGCAAGAGGCGGCGCGTGCTAATAATTGCAGCATTTGGCAAGCCGCGATTAACAAAGTAGGAAATGGTAAACTTGGCGCAAAAGGCATTGAAGGCTTTGTTGCGCTGATTCGGCGGATGATAGATGAAGCTTACGGCCTAACGTTGCCAGAACTCACTGAAATCGCTATTAGCCAATCTGGCCTCATGGCGCATTATGAAAATGACAAAGAAGGCGAAGACCGTATTGAAAACTTGAAAGAGTTAGTGACAGCCGCCGTCTCTTTTACCAACCAAGATTTTGGAAACCACAACAATGTGGATGGCGACACACCGCAAGATTTGCTCACGCAATTTTTAAGCCACGCCAGCCTAGAAGCAGGTGAGCACCAAGCCGATGTTGGGCATGATGCCTTGCAACTCATGACAGTACACGCCTCAAAAGGCTTAGAGTTTAAGTCGGTATTCATTAGCGGCTTAGAAGAAGGCTTATGCCCACACGAGCAAAGCTTGTATGAAAGTGCTGGGCTAGAAGAGGAACGCCGACTCATGTATGTGGCTGTCACGCGTGCGCGCCAACGTTTGTATTTAAGCCATGCGCAAAGCCGCATGTTGCACGGTAAAGTGCGCTTTGGCATTGCCTCGCGCTTTTTAGATGAAATTCCCGAAAAACTACTTAAGCATTTAAATGCCAAGCCGGTACCTAAACCAAGTTTCAGTCGTGATTATAACGAGCTACCGCACATAATGAGTAGCCAACAAAGTAGCACACAAAAAAATGCTATGCCGTGGCGCGTGGGGCAACAAGTGAATCATGCAAAATTTGGTAACGGCGTGGTAGTGAGTTACGAGGGCAATGCAAACGACATGCGCGTTCAAGTAAATTTTGGCAGCAATGGCTTGAAATGGCTGGCGCTAGAGTTTGCTAAACTTATACCGATTTAAAATCTAACTAAAACGTTTCTTTGCGCGCCTTGCGGTTTGAATGCTGGATTCGTTGATTCCTGCAAACATTTCATTAAGAAATTGCGTGACAATAGGTGGGGCAGTTTCAGGTGAGCCTGCATTAAATGGCGGCTCCGGGTTGTATTCAATATAGAGCTGTACAGCTTTTGCGTAGTTTTCGTTACGTAAAAGTGCAACCAATTTTAAACCAAAATCTATACCTGCAGTAACTCCACCACCAGTCACCCTGTTTCTATCTACCACTACACGGCTTTTTGTTGGAATTGCGCCTAACTCTGCTAAAGCGGGTAATGATGACCAATAAGAAGTTGCGTTATAACCCCTAAGTAAACCAGCAGCACCTAATATAAGTGAGCCTGTACATACGCTAGTGATGAATTTTGCGCTTTTGCCTTGCTCGGCTAAAAAGCTTAACACTTCAGGGTCTTCCATCATAGTGAGCGTACCTGGCACGCCACCAGGCACAAACAAAACATCGAGATTTTTTGGACAATCTTTAAATGAGGTGGTTGGACGAATTGGAATCAACTTAGTCTGCGCTGGGTTTTCATTACCCACTTCATCTAAATTTTTCCAAACCAAATGAATATCACGATTCATTAATGCTTCAAACACAGTGAGTGGACCGACTAAATCTTGCAAAAACATACCAGGATAAACCAGCATACCAATGATTAATTTATCGCCCCCAGTGAACTCGGCATACTTATTCATTGCTTCACTGTGTTGCTTTTCTTCACGAGTTACTTCAGCGGCTACCTTTGTGGGTTCGTCCGTACTTGCCTTAGCCAGTTTAGCTAAGGCAAGTGCCGCACCACTACTTGAAGCAAGCTGTATAAACTTTCTACGATTCATTGTCGCGTCTTTGATTTTTAATACTTAGTATTTAATTGATGCACTAAGATAGGCTGAAGTTCCTGTATCGGGGGCAATGCGGCCACCTAAGTAATTATAGTATTGATAGTAGTCTTGATTCGTTAAATTTTTCACTGTTAAGCCAAGGTTATAACGCTCTGCTTTATATGCAATACTTGCATCAATTGTATGATAACTATCAGTTTTAAATGTATTGGCGTTATCTACAAACATTCCCGATTGCCATGTTGCACCTATGCCCATACTCAAGCCTTTAAGTGAATCTTGCATAAAGTTGTAATTTGCCCAAACTCTTGCGGCATTTTTTGCTACTCCTGGCAATTCATTTCCTGATTTTGCGCCCGTGACGGTTTTAGTAAACTCCGCATTCGTATAAGCATAATTGCCCAATAAACTCAATGATGGTGAAATACGCCAAGTAATATCAGCATCAAAGCCACGTGAGCGTTGCTCGCCTTCCGTTAAAGAGCGGAATGATGCGCTAGCAGGATCAGTGACAGCCACGTTTTCACGATTGATGTGGTAAAAAGCGGCTTGCCCTGTAACATCACCATTATCAAATTTAATACCTGCTTCTTTTTGGCGTGTTTCTTCAGGTTTTGGTGCGCCTGTAAATAAAGCAAATGGTTGACCGCGTAAACCTTCGCTATAATTAGCAAATACAGAAAAACTGTCGGTTAAATCAAACACTAAACCAAGTCTGGGTAGTATTTTGTTTTTTTCTGTATTAGCTTTGCCTTGCTGATAAACTGATACATAACTGCCTAGTAACACATTATTAAATGTTGCTACTGAATCTAATTCAGGCCCAGTATAATCAATTTCTACATGGGCTTGCCTTACACTTGCTAGCAAGTGTAATCGTTCTTGAATATGGCTTTGCCATTGCGCATAAACCCCATATGTCGTGTTAGTAGAGAAGGTATTATTTAATCCCGCACCTGGTTGGCTATAAGGTGAAAAGCTTGGATTTTTCAAATCGACAACATTCGCAGCGCATTGTGAAAAACCAAAAGTGAGATTAAACAAAGAAGCACAATCTACAATATTTGGGTCAAACACTAAGCCTCCTGCCAAAACACGCAACACATCACCATCAAATGCTGGATCAAAGTCTATAAAGCCCTTATCTTTTAATTTACTATAATCCGCACCCAATAACACCGTGTTTTTAGTTGCGCCCCAATCAAACTTGGCTGTCGCATTGGCAAGCAAAGTCTTTTCTGTTTGCTCTTGAAATAGTTGGGTGTTGTAGATAGAAAAACTTGTAGGACTAATATCAGCGCGGTCTGGCCTATTGCCGCCGAGTGCTTGTGCTTTTTGGTCAAATTCTGAAGTGGCATAACGCGCTTTAGCATTGAAAGACCAAACATCATTCAATTTATGGTCTAGCGTTGCCCAAACACCATCAAATTCAGTTTTACTATCAGGTAAATCTTTATCGCCAATAAATAAATCGCGCTTGATATTGAAATTACCCGCAACCGTACCAACCGCTGGTAAGCCTTGATAATCCTGTTGACGCCATCTCGAAATTTTACCTTGCAACGCCAGCGAAGTTGTACTGTTGTTGGTAAACAAAATAGAAGGGTTTAAGTTGTAGCGCTTTTGCTCCACTACATCAGTATTGCTATCTGTATTTGTATATTCGCCTGTAATGCGCAGTAACACTTGGTCATTTAAGGGTTGATTGATGTCAAAGAAAGGTTGCACAAAACTATCTGTACCCAATTTTACGCCAATCTCGCCAAATGCTTTTGCTTGAGGCAACTTAGATGTAATGTTTACCACGCCACCTACGGGTGAGCCTGCACCACCACTATACAGCACTGCATTTGAGCCTTTTAGCACCTCAATACTTTGCACATTTACCAAGCTTTCCCTGTCACCAGTATTATAGTACTGCGTAAAGCCATCTAATAACTGCTCAGCTTTAAAACCTCTAATTTTAGTCGCCTCAAATGATGGCGTAGAAAACTCTAGGTTCGTCACCATACCACTCACATTTTTAAGCGATTCACTTAGCGTCACATTTTGTTGATCATCAATTAAATTACGTGGCACTACTTGAATAGATTGTGGGGTTTGCTTAATAGGCGTATCTGTTCTGGTGGCAGAGCTTGAGTTTTTTACTGCATAACCATTGTCTGGCGTAGCACGTATTTGCACTGCTTCTAATTCAGTGGCTCTCTCGTCAGCTTGGACTGCATCTTCTGCACGAACAGCTTGACTTAGTGTCAGCGTCAGCAAACCCAATGTAATTAAGGTGTTTTCGTAGGGTGATTTTGTGGATCTAACACGGCGCATATAGGTTTGTCCTGAGTGAAAATTTCTCGTGGGATTATATAAGCTAATAGAATGAAATGAAATGCGACAAAATGTCGCACTTAATATTAAATCTGCGACTGCAGTTGAGTGATGGTAATAAAGAGTTAAAATAGCTAGCGTTAGAATTCGCCAAAATTTACAGCTAATTTAACGCATGATATTTTTGCTTTATTGCTCACAAATAATCCCCGAGAGATTTTTATACCGCTGGAAGCCTTATCCAGACTGGCTTAGCGGGCAGGTGAAATGATTTGATGGTTTTTTATAATATTTTTTTAGATCTTACTGATTGAACTGCTGATAGTAAGTTAATACTCACTTACTACGAAAAATAGTCAATGCTTCTTTAAACCAGACAGCGCTTTTAGTTTCTTTGTCGCCACATTTCACCAAATAAGCTTGATGGCTCATACTACTTTCACTAGCGGCACGCACGATAAAATCTTCCGTCGTGGAAATTAATTTTTTGCCCAGCAAATATTCATATTTTTGATTGAGGTGCGCAACGGCTTTTTCTGCGTTGTACCAAGTGCCGTTACGATTAAATTCACAGCCAGAAGTTTTTAAATGGGTAAACAAATGGGCAATTTCTTGTTTCGCGTTAGGGGAAATTTCAGCATTTGCTGAAAATGCGGCAAACAATGCCAAAGCAGCGAGCAGTTTTTTCATGGTTTTTCTTTGTGATTAAGATAAAGAGAACAACGCCCTGACGGGCGTTATCGTTGACTAAACTGCCTCAAGTGCGGCTGGATTATTGTCTTTTACTTCATCGTTAAATACCAATTTGACTTGCTCGTTATCGTCAATATCAACATGTACACTACCGCCATTGGCCAGTTTGCCAAATAGCAATTCATCAGCAAGCGCTTTACGAATCGTATCTTGAATCAACCTTGCCATTGGGCGCGCACCCATTTGTGGGTCAAAGCCTTTTTTACCCAAATAGACTTTTAAGCTATCACTAAAGGTCACTTCCACTTTTTTGTCATGTAATTGATCTTCTAGCTGAATCAAGAACTTATCGACCACACGAATAATAATTTCTTGTGACAATGGCGCAAATGACACCGTTGCATCTAAACGATTGCGAAACTCTGGCGTAAACATCCGCTTAATATCAGCTTGCTCATCGCCAGCCTGTTTGGCATTGGTAAAGCCAATATTAGACTTAGACAAGCTTTCGGCCCCTGCATTCGTGGTCATAATAATCGTCACGTTTCTAAAGTCTGCCTTGCGACCATTGTTATCCGTCAGCGTACCGTGATCCATCACTTGCAACAGAATATTGAAAATATCTGGGTGCGCTTTTTCAATTTCATCCAGCAATAATACGCAATAGGGGTGCTTGGTAATCGCTTCGGTCATCAAACCGCCTTGCTCAAAACCCACATAGCCTGGCGGCGCACCAATCAGGCGGCTTACCGCGTGGCGCTCCATATATTCACTCATATCAAAGCGAATCAGCTCAATACCCATGATATAAGCGAGCTGCTTAGCCACTTCTGTTTTGCCCACACCAGTTGGCCCACTAAACAAGAAGCTACCAACAGGTTTATTATTGCCACCTAAGCCACTACGCGCCATTTTAACGGCTGAGGTCAGCGCTTCAATGGCTTTGTCTTGACCAAACACTACCGCTTTTAAATCGCGCTCAAGCGTTTTTAGCGTGCTTCTGTCATCCGCAGAAATGTTTTTGGGCGGAATACGCGCAATTTTGGCGATAATATCTTCAATTTCTTTATTGCCAATCACTTTTTTCTGTTTGGATTTTGGCAAAATGCGTTGTGCCGCACCCGCCTCATCAATCACATCAATCGCCTTATCTGGCAAGTGACGATCATTGATGTACTTAGCAGAGAGCTCAGCAGCGGTAGACAACGCAGAGGCGGAATATTTCACGTGGTGATGATCTTCAAAACGTGACTTCAAGCCTTTTAATATCTCAATGGTTTCAGCCACGCTAGGTTCGATGACATCCACCTTTTGAAAGCGACGTGACAGCGCGTGGTCTTTTTCAAAAATGCCGCGATACTCTTGGTAAGTAGTTGCACCAATACATTTGAGCGTGCCGTTTGAAAGTGCTGGTTTTAATAAATTTGAGGCATCCAACGTGCCACCACTGGCTGAGCCTGCGCCTATCAGTGTGTGAATTTCATCAATAAACAATATGGCATCTGGTTGCTCGGCCAACTGCTTCATCACTGCTTTTAAGCGCGCTTCAAAATCGCCACGGTATTTGGTGCCAGCTAAAAGCGCGCCCATATCAAGCGAATACACGGTTGCATTGGCTAACACATCTGGAATATCCCCTTCTACAATACGGCGTGCCAGCCCTTCGGCAATCGCTGTTTTACCCACGCCAGCTTCACCCACTAAAAGAGGATTGTTTTTACGACGGCGGCAAAGCGTTTGTACAACACGCTCCAACTCGGGTCCACGGCCAATCAGCGGATCAATTTTACCTGCTGCAACTTGCGCATTTAAATTAAGCGTAAAGTTTTCAAGCGCACCATTCGGTGGTGTTTCTACCTCCGTTTCCGCTTCTGGGCTTTCCGCTTTTTCTGACTCAGGCACTTTTGAAACGCCATGCGAAATAAAATTAACAATATCTAAGCGCGTAACGCCTTGTTGATGCAAGAAAAACACCGCATGTGAGTCTTTTTCACCAAAAATCGCCACTAAAACATTGGCACCCGTCACTTCTTTTTTGCCTGATGATTGCACATGCAACATCGCGCGCTGAATCACACGTTGAAAACCAAGTGTAGGTTGAGTATCCACTTCTTCAGTGCCAGCCACTGTGGGTGTATGCTCTTCAATATAAGCATTTAGCTCTGAGCGTAATGTATCGAGTTTTGCACCACAAGCGCGCAACACCTCTGCAGCGGTTGGGTTATCTATCATGGCCAGCAGCAAATGCTCCACGGTAATGAGCTCGTGGCGCTTTTGTCGCGCGTCCATAAACGCCATGTGAAGTGAAACTTCTAACTCTTGAGCAATCATTTTGTGACCTAACTTTCTTTAATTTCCATTTACTATCGTTGCTATTTGTATCGTTACGCTGTTTCTATGGTGCATTGCAAAGGGTGCTGATGCTCACGCGCAAACTCAAGCACTTGATTCATTTTGGTTTCCGCAATATCTTGCGGATAAATACCACAAACACCTACACCCTCAGTATGCACTTTGAGCATAATTTGCGTTGCTTGTTCACGGCTCTTGTTAAAAAAACGCTCCAAGCACTCCACCACAAACTCCATGGGGGTGTAATCATCATTCAGTAGCAACACCTTATACATGGGGGGCAACTTTGGTTTTGCAACCTCAGGCTTAAGAGTCGTGCCACTATCATTCGGTAAATTAGCCATATTTAATTCTATTTTGGGCTAAATTCAGAAAAATTCAAGCCAAATTTCATTGATTTATTCAGGATGATACTACCCGTTTGCACTATTTAATTGCAAAGACTAAGGGAATATTTTCACGCTTTTCACAATACGGTCTTGTGTCTGGACTATTTCGAGTACGTGCGTACCCACTTTAAAGCTGGTGTTAGACTCCGGAATGTCTTCAAAATGCTCTAAAATCAGCCCATTTAAGGTGCGCGGACCATCCAGCGGCAGTTGCAAATCTAACTTTTTATTTAAGTCGCGCAACATACTGCTACCATCAACCAGCCAGCCGCCATCTTCATCTTGGCGGTAACTACCAATTTTACTGGGGGATTGCGTGGTAAAGTCGCCTATCATTTCTTCTAAAATATCTTCTAGGGTCACCAAGCCTTTAAATTCGCCATACTCATCTACCACCAAAGCCACACGTTGTTGCTTTTCTTGAAACTGCTGCAACTGCGTATAAAGCGGCGTACCAGATGGAATAAAATAAGGTTCAAGCATAGCTTCACGCAGGGTTGCTTTATCGAGCGCATTTTCCTCTGAATAGCCATTTTGCTGGTGCAAACGCAAATGATTCAGCATTTTTCGCACATGAATAATGCCGACAATTTCTTCATGGTCACCTTCGCGCACGGGCAAGCGGGTATGCTGACTATTAGATATTTGCGCCATAATATTTTCTATTGGCGCATCAAAGTCGAGCGTTTCAACCATCGTGTGTGCAGTCATTACATCATCTACGGTAATTTTTTCTAGCTCAAACAGATTAAGCAAAATCGCGCGGTGTTTTTTAGGCAAAAAATTACCTGCATCTGTCACAATACTGCGCAATTCATCCATGGTCAGCGCTTGAGAGGTCTCATTAAAATTAACTTTAACGCGTAAAACTTTCAGTAAGCCTTCAACAAATAGATTGACGAACCACACCACAGGGTAAAGCACTTTGAGCAGCGGATAAAGGATATAACTACAGAATATCCCTAATTTTTCAGGATACGCAGCGGCGATGACCTTGGGGGTGATTTCACTAAATACCAAAATGGCAAAAGTCACCGCGAGGGTGCCTATCATAAGTATCCACTCACCTTGGCTAAATAAATCAACAATAATGAGTGTGGTGAGTGTTGCTGAAGCGGCATTGGCAAAGTTATTACACAGCAAAATTACGCCGAGTAATTTATCCGTTTTTGCCAGCAAAGCACTGGCAAGTTTTGCACCGCGATGCCCTTCTTTAACCAGATGGCGCAATCGATAACGATTAAGCGACATCAAACTGGTTTCAGCGATAGAAAAAAAAGCCGAAATGAGTAGTAGCGCTGCTAGCGCGCCAAGTTTAAGTGAGACGGGAATATTATCCAAAAGGTTTTACACGAGATGAAAATAAGGTGCGTTTAGTGTACATGCAAGCTCGCGCCTAAACAAGTCTATTGCAATATTACGGCTGTTTAAATGCACTCTTTACACATTCAAAAAATTGTCCGAGAAAATTTTATGCCTCTGTAAGCCGCATAGATACTGGCTTGCAGAGGTGCCAAAATGATATGTTGTTAATTTCGTCAAAAAAACAGGTGTTTTATGCATCACTTTTCAAACACATATTGCTTGTTTTTGACGCTAATTTTGGGCGGCTTTTTATGTTGTTCAAAATAGTCGTAGCCGACTTTTAAGTTTTGCCAAAAGCTAAGCCATGGGGAGTTTTTATGCGCCGCCAAATTTTCATCGCTTAAACGAAATGGCAACGCTTGCACTTGAAAAGCAGGTTGCCCCGCTTCGAGCGCAGCGGCAGCAATAGTGTAAATTTCTTCAATTTGGTTATCTGTCATCGCATAACAGCCAATAGAAACGCAATTTCCATGTACCATGAGCGCATCACCCGTACGCTGATAAGCGCGGTCGTATGCATTCGGGTAGCCCAAATTAAATGCTAGGTGAAAACGGCTGCTGGGGTTGAACTGCTTAGGCGTGACGGTGTAAAACCCTTCTGGACTTTGTAAATCGCCTACTTTTGTTTTTGGCCCTAAATTGCCCGAAAAATAGCAAATTTTATAGCTTTTAAAAAGTGCGTATTCATTTCCTGCTTGCAACCAAACTTCCAACTCACTCGTCTCTTTAAAAATGCGCATCAACACAGGCGCGCCCAAAGTGAAGCCTTTTTCTTTTAATTTTTTTTGTATTTTGGGGCTAACACGCTTGGCAACTTCAGTTGAGCGCGTACTGGTGGGAAGCTTATTTGCAGAGAACACTAAAGTTGAATAGCAAAAAAGTACACTAAAAAATAGTAGGCTGAGCAATTTCATGCGTTGCGTTTTCATGAAATTGCTCAGCTAAAGTTAGCGTGTTAGGCAAAGTCTGATGGATGTGGCTCAACTACTTTTTCGTTTGTTGCGCCGTCTTTTTCTTTTTTGTCTTTATCAATATCGCCAATCAAATTTGCACGGCTTACGCCCAGCCACATGGCAATTGGACATGCCACTAGCACCGAAGAGTAAATACCGAACAAAATACCGATAGTGAGCGCTAGGGCAAAGTTATGTAGCACTTCGCCGCCAAAAAACAACATTGAACCTACCATGGTTTGTGTCATGGCGTGCGTAATAACAGTGCGTGACATGGTGCGGGTGATGGCGTTATCAATCACTTGCACTACAGTGGCCTTACGCATTTTTCTAAAGTTTTCGCGCACGCGGTCAAACACCACCACCGATTCATTCACCGAATAACCCAATACCGCTAATACTGCGGCTAACACCGTTAGGTTAAATTCCCATTGAAAAAAAGCAAAAAAGCCAAGAATGATCACCACGTCATGCATGTTAGCAATGATAGCTGCTAGCGCAAAACGCCATTCAAAGCGCATCCACAAATACAACATAATACCCACCACCACAAAAAATAATGCTAACGCGCCATTTTCGTAAAGTTCATTACCCACTTGCGCGCCAACCGCCTCTACACGGCGCACTTCAGCCTTAGCGTCTGCCGCTACCAAAGCTGTTTTCACTTGCTCAGATAATTTAGCTACGGAAACATCACTTTTTGCTGGCAAACGAATCAGCACATCTTTACTCGAGCCAAAGTTTTGCACGGTAGCTTCTTTTAAGCCGATACTATCTACCGCTTTACGAATGCTATCTAAGTCAGCCGCTTGTGGGTAGTTCACTTCCATGACCGTGCCACCAGTGAAATCCACCCCAAAATTGAGGCCGCGTGTAGCTAAAAAGAAAATAGCTAAAATGAAAGTTATCAATGAGATAGCCGTTGTTAAACGGCCGTAGCTCATGAAAGGAATATCATTTTTAATTCTAAATAATTCCATGTTTTTCTACTCTATATCATTTTTTAAAGTCAGCTTAACAAGATTGTTTAAGCTTTAAAAATTTGCCCAACTGAGAGCTTGGTCACCTTACGGCGATAGCCATAAATCATGTTCACGATGGCGCGAGACACTAACACTGCACTAAACATTGATGTGATGATGCCCAGCACATGCACCACCGCAAAACCTTTCACGGGCCCTGTACCAAACATAAACAAGGCCAAGCCTGCAATCATGGTGGTCACGTTAGAGTCTAAAATGGTATCCCACGCCCGATCATAACCCGCATGTATTGCGGACTGTGGCGTATTGCCATTGCGCAATTCTTCTCGCACCCGCTCGTTAATCAGCACGTTTGCGTCAATCGCCATCCCCAGTGCCAGCGCAATCGCCGCCAAACCAGGTAAAGTAAGTGTGGCTTGTAGCATTGAAAGCAAGGCAACCAATAATAATAGGTTAACTGCCAACGCCACTACTGAAACCCCGCCAAAAGCTCTATAATAAATCATCATCATCAATGCAATCGCTGCAAAACCCCACAACGTAGAGTGCACGCCGCGTTTGATGTTTTCTTGCCCCATGCTAGGGCCAACGGTGCGCTCTTCAACAATATCCATCGGCGCTGCTAGCGCACCGGCACGCATCAGTAATGATAACTCCTGCGCTTCTTGAATATTATCCATGCCAGTAATCACAAAGTTTGAAGACAACTCCGCTTGAATTTCAGGCGCAGTCAGCACTTCTTGTTGGTCTTTTTCAATCAACACTACCGCCATGCGGCGTTTAATACCCTCTTTTGAGGCTAACTTCATGGCCGTTGCGCCTTTAGCGTCCAGACGAATACTAATTACAGTACCACCGCTTTGTGAGTCTGGTCTTGGGTCAGCCGCAGTGAGATTGTCGCCAGAAAACACCACTTCTTTATCTACCAAGATTGGTTCTTCAAAACCCGCTTTATTCGCACGTACTTTGAGTAATTCACTACCTGCTGGCACAGTACCATTGACTGCGGCATCGATTTTTTGTTGGTCATAATCACGCGCACCGTTATTCATGCCATGCGCAGTGACCATGCGCACTTGCAATGTAGCTGTGCGCCCTAAAATACGTTTAGCTTCGGCAGTATCTTGTACGCCTGGCAACTGCACCACAATGCGGTCAGCGCCTTGCTGCTGAATAATTGGCTCCGCCACACCCAGTTCATTTACACGGTTATGCAAAGTGTGAATATTTTGTTTAATGGCAGCATCTTGTAAAGCTTTTTGCTCTACTAAATTAAGTGTAGCTTTTAAAACTTGTTCTTCACCTAGCGCCGTGTCAGTTAAAGTCAGGTTTGAGTAATTTTTACCAATTAGTGTTTTAGCCTTTTCAAGTTCCGCTGCGCTATTAAAGCGCACTTGAATTTCTTGGCCTTCATTGCTCACGCGCGTGTAGGCAATGCGCTCTTTACGCAACGATGATTTAAAATCGCTTACATAGCCTTCAACCGATTTTTTAAGCACGGCCTTCATATCTACCTGCATTAAAAAATGCACGCCACCGCGTAAATCCAAGCCTAAATACATCGGCTTCGCGCCAAACCAATTACGCAGCCAATCGGGTGAGCGCGATTGTAGATTGAGGGCTACTGTGTAATCTTTACCTAAGTTCGCCTCTAGTACATCTTTGGCCTTAAGTTGCGTATCGGTGTTAGCAAAACGTGCTTTAACGCCACGTTCATCCGACATAATGCCTGCTAACACGATATTTTCTTTTTTGAATGCGGCCTCTACTTTTTCAAGCAAAGCAGGGTCAATTTTGGCTGTTGCTTTTGCGGGGGTGACTTGCACAGCAGGCGATTCACCAAAAAAGTTAGGAATGGTATAAATCAAGCCTATCAATACAACAACAGCAATTAAGCCATTTAACCAAGCGGGGTAACGGTTCATCTTTTTACTCTTGTCAATTTAAGATTATTGAATTAAAGACCTTTAATCGTGCCTTTAGGCAATGCACTTTGCACGGCTTGTTTTTGCACCGTAATTTCAGTATTGGCGGCGATTTCTACCGTGACAAAATCATCTGTAACTTTTGAAACCTTACCCACAATGCCACCACTGGTGATGATTTCATCGCCTTTTTGCAAAGCAGAAATCATGGCGCGCTGGTCTTTAGCTGCCTTCATTTGTGGGCGAATAATCATGAAGTAAAACAACACAAAAATAACAATCAATGGCAAGAAGCTCATGACATCTGTTGCGGCGCCACTAGCGGCGTAAGCGTTTGAAATAAACATACTGAAAAATCCTTAAATAATGACACTTAAAATTAACGCAGGATTTTAACACAGTCTTCACTTTTGTTAGCATGCATACATCGGCTACAAAAATGAAGACTGCTATTTTTCTGCAACGCAAAAGTTTTTATAAGGGTATTTTTGTGCTTAAAAATTAGTCTTTTTGTAAATTTTTACGCCATCTTCACTTAGGCACCTCTGCAAGCCAATATCTATGCGGCTTCCAGAGGCATAAAAAACTTGTCGTATGAATAATGCGCTTTAGCGCATATATTCTACGGGCATGACCTTTACGGTTACTCGGGGCATTTTAAGAGGAATTTTTATGTACTAAAGCATGCTTTTACGCTTAGCTGCAAACTCAGTTTTAAAACTTTCAAACGTACCATTCTCAATCGCTCTGCGCATGCTTTGCATTAAAAATTGATAATAATGCAAATTGTGGATAGTGTTTAAACGCGCGCCTAAAATTTCACCGATGCGGTGCAAATGATGCAAGTAAGCACGGGTGAAGTTTTGGCAGGTATAGCAGCTACAGTTGGCATCAAGCGGCTGCGTGTCATTTTTATAGGTAGCATTTTTAATTTTAACATCGCCATATTGCGTAAATAGCCAGCCGTTGCGTGCATTGCGGGTAGGCATCACGCAATCAAACATATCAATGCCTTGTGAAACTGCATTAACCAAATCTTCAGGCGTGCCCACGCCCATTAAATAGCGCGGTTTGTTTTGCGGCATTTTGGGTGCGGTGTGGGCAAGAATGCGTTGCATATCTTCTTTAGGCTCCCCCACCGAAAGCCCACCAATGGCAAAACCGTCAAAATCAATCTCTTTTAGGCCTGCTAGCGAAACATCACGCAATTCTTCATACATTCCCCCTTGAATAATGCCAAACAGCGCATTTGGGTTGCGCCCGATTTTATGATTAAGGTGCGCGTCTTTACTGCGCTTAGCCCAGCGCAGTGAAAGTTGCATCGAGTCATTCGCTTCTTTTATTGTGGCGGGAAAAGGCGTGCATTCGTCAAAAATCATCACAATATCTGAGTTCAGTACTTTTTGAATGCGCATGGATTCTTCTGGCGTTAAAAAGCAAGTGTCGCCATTAATCGGTGATTTAAACTTAACCCCTTCTTCGCTAATTTTGCGCATTGCACCCAAGCTAAACACCTGAAAGCCGCCAGAATCCGTCAAAATTGGCTTATTCCAGCCCATAAATTTGTGCAAACCACCGTGCGCTTCTATGACCTCTAAACCTGGGCGCAACCACAAATGAAATGTGTTACCCAATACAATATCTGCATTGATTTCATTGAGCTCAAGCGGCGACATCGCTTTAACCGTGCCATAAGTGCCCACCGGCATAAAGGCAGGCGTTTGCACATCGCCATGCGCGAGGTGAACGGTGCCACGCCGCGCGAGACCATCTTGCTTGTGTAGGGTAAATTGCATGACTTATAAGTGTTAGTTTCCGATAACGCGTGATGTTATCATAATAGCTAAAGTGCTTATTGAGATAAAAGTTAATGCGATAAAGACAGTTATCCTTTGGCCCATTCAGACTATTGATAATATACTATTAATTAATAACAATTCACCCATAGCCCTTGGAATAATAAAAATGAAAAAAATTTTGCTTGCCATGTTTTGCCTATTTAACGTTAACTTAGCTAACGCGCAAACCATTCATTTCGATGATTTAGTGGGCGACTTAAGCCCTGTGACTGATGGCTACAATGGTCTAAACTGGAATATATCTAATGTAACTGGTGTTGTAGATGTTAATCCATTTTTGATTCCTGGGGTTGACTATACTGGGATTAATAATAATGCTTTGTTTAACGCCAATGGTTTTGATGGACCAAACATAACGATTCTCAGCAGCGCTAATGGCTTTAATTTTGACTTTTTAAGCGGTTTTTGGTCAGCAGGCCTAAGTGGCACTGCTGATATTTATTTTGAAGGTTACATCAACAACCAACTGGCATTGACAAGTGCAACTTACAATTTAACTGGCACATCGGTATCTCCAATTGCGCTTAATTGGAAAGGCTTAGATTCATTTAGAATAATCAGCACAACTAGCAACGTTTGGATAGCTGATAACTTTGAAGTCAACATTCAAACATCTCCTGTTCCCGAGCCATCTTCTGCTTGGCTACTCAGTGTCGGCTTAATTGGAATGTTAACGTTTCGGAAGAAGTTGCTATCCATTAAATAGGTTTTCACTTCGTTTAACCTAGATTAATACACCTTTGCTATACTCGCTTTTGTCTATTAACAGAAGCCACCATCACCATGAATGAACCTAAAAAAGACCGACGACAGCTTGCCACCCGTGGCGCTAGCTGGGCAAAATGGTTAGGTGCCACGATTGCAAAAACACCTATTACGCCCAATCAAATTTCGGTATTGAGCATAGCGCCTGCCCTCGTGGGCGCTTGGTTACTTGCTTGCAGCCAAATAGAAAAAACGCCTAGCACGTTAGTGCTCATTACATTATGTATTCAACTTAGATTACTTTTTAATATGCTGGATGGTCTAGTGGCAATTGAAGGTGGCAAACAATCCAAAGTAGGCATTTTGTATAACGAAATTCCTGATCGTATTGCTGATTCGCTATTTATTGTGGCTTTAGGTTACGCGATTGAGTTATCTTGGCTAGGTTGGCTAGGGGCATTATTGGCGGCTAAAACCGCCTATATTCGTGTGCTAGGCGGTGCAAATGGTTTAGAGCAAGATTTTCGTGGCCCGCTAGCTAAGCAACACCGCATGTTTGTTCTGTCATTGGGCTGCCTGTTAGCGGCGGGCGTACTATATTTTACAAAAGACCAAACCACTGCAATGTTAGTGCTCACTGTCACCTCATACACTATTGCAATTGGCGCTGGCCTCACCTGCATCAATCGCACCCTAGCCATAGCCAAACAACTTAATGCCAAATAACCATGCTAGCCAGCTTCGTGCGCATCAGTATTATCGCATTAGTTAAATTGCTGATTGGGGCTCAGCCACGTTGGGTAGCTGCCGCCCCTAATCTCGCACAAAGCATTTACTTCACTAATCATTCTAGCCATTTAGATACTTGGGCATTATGGGTCGCCTTACCCAAACAGATTAGGCTTAAAACTAGGCCTGTAGCCGCAAAAGACTATTGGGGAAACGGAGTTATTAAGCCATTTATTGCACTCAAAGTATTAAATGCTGTGTTGATAGAGCGCGAAGTTTCGCGTCATACAGACCCGCTTGCCCCACTGATGGAAGCCTTAACTCAAGGGGATTCTCTCATTATATTCCCCGAGGGCACGCGCAATACACAATCAGAACCTAGTGAATTTAAAGGCGGTTTATATCACTTAGCTGCGGCTTTTCCACTGGTAAAATTAGTTCCCGTTTATTTGGATACGCTACACCGCAGTATGCCCAAAGGCAGTTGGCTACCTGTACCCTTAATCTGCACTGTGCGCTTTGGTGAGGTGATTAGCCTAGCGAAAAACGAGCATAAAAAAACATTTTTAAATCGCGCAAGAGATAGTATTTTAAAGTTGATTTAGGACACCTTGATGTTAAATCATTTAGTAAATTTGAACCCCAACCAAAAGTTTTACTGGTTAATTGGTGGGGTCGCCATGCTATTAACGATAGCATCCAGCGTAGGTTGGTTACTACAGTCCCGCTTAAATAAGCAGACTAACCCCAGCGAAAAAGCTAGCAAAACGGTTGAAAACTTAATCACGCGGGTAAATGCATGGTGGGTAATGCTAGCGATACTCGGTATTGCATTTTTAGCTGGAAAATTGGGCACTGTCATTTTGTTTGGTGTGATTTCTTACTTTGCGCTACGCGAATTTATTACACTCACACCTACCCGCACTGGCGACCACCGCACATTATCGCTGGCATTCTTTTTGTTGATACCACTGCAATATTATTTAATTTATATTGAGTGGTACACCCTATTTAGTATTTTAATCCCTGTTTACGCTTTTTTATTGATGCCTTGCATTTCGGTACTAGCACAAGATACCGAACATTTTTTAGAGCGCACCGCCAAAATTCAGTGGGGGGTCATGATTAGCATTTATTGCATCAGCCATGCACCCGCTTTATTGTTGCTGCCCATCACAGATTACACTGGGCAAAACTTGTTACTATTGTTTTATTTTTTGCTAATAGTGCAGCTCAGTGACGTATTGCAATATGTGTTTGGTAACTTATTTGGCAAAACCAAAGTAGCGCCCATCGTCAGTCCGAACAAAACACTTGAAGGTCTAATTGGTGGCGGATTAAGTGCAGTCGGAGTCGGAGCAATGCTGTGGTGGATTACGCCCTTTACACCATTGCAAAGCGCAGGCATGGCATCAGCTATTGTTATCATGGGTTTTTTGGGTGGTCTAGTCATGTCTGCCATTAAGCGCAGCTTGGGTGCCAAAGACTGGGGCAATATGATAGAAGGCCACGGCGGCATGCTCGACCGCATGGATTCAGTGAGCTTTGCCGCACCTATTTTCTTTCACTTAGTACGCTATTTCTTTACGCCATAAAAATGACACATAGTCGTCTTAGCAACTGTTTGATATACTAGCTCAACTAAAATTTACTCTATTGCGCAATTATGGCTGAAGAACTAGACAAATCTAAACGTAGAGAATCTGACCAGACAGGCTTACGTGGTCGCGGCATTTATTTGTTGCCAAACTTATTTACTTCGGCGGCGTTGTTTGCTGGATTTTTTGCAATAGTGCAGGCCATGAACAATCACTTTGAGCAAGCAGCTATTGCCATTTTTATCGCCATGGTATTAGACGGGCTGGACGGTCGTGTTGCTCGCTTAACCAATACCCAGAGCGCGTTTGGTGCAGAATACGACAGTCTGTCAGATATGGTGTCTTTCGGTGTTGCCCCCGCACTCATAATGTACGTGTGGGCGCTAAAGCCACTAGGTAAGCTAGGTTGGTTAGCTGCATTTGCTTACTGCGCGTGCGCTGCACTGCGTTTAGCCCGTTTTAACACTAAATTAGATGACCCACATCAAGACAAACGCTTCTTTCAGGGCTTACCCAGCCCAGGCGCAGCGGCTTTGCTGGCTGGGTTTGTTTGGGTTTCTTATGAGTACGGCGTGAGCGGTCGTGATATTTTCTTTGGCCTACTGCAATGGAAATGGATGGCTTGGAGCATTACCGTGTTTGCTGGCATCTCGATGGTCAGCGATTTACGCTTTTACAGTGGTAAAGACGTAAACTTAAAAGAAAGTGTGCCTTTCTTTGTCATGCTAGGCATCATGTTGGCGATTGTACTGATTTCATACAGCCCACCTGAAGTTTTGTTTTTTGTCATGGTCGTCTATGCGCTGTCAGGTTATGCGTTGTGGATACGCGACAGCTTAAAAAAATAAATACTTTTTTATAGCAAGCGCTTGCAAGAGTCTTTAAAAAGCTCTATATTTCCACTCACTATGTTGTATTCGCACATCACTATCGCTATTTTTGCTACTTGCTTACTTGCAAGTGCAGTTTTCTTGCGCAAACTACTTGCGTTACGTGCGTCTGTGCGCACACTGCGCTAACGCGCACATATTCTAAACCCCTCACATTAAGTATTTCTACGTTGCACATTTTTAGCAACGCAAGAGCTAATTTGCGCATTTTTTATGTCAAATTAAGCTAAAATTCAACAGATTAAATTGAAAGCAAAAATATATGAAACAAGATCAAATCATCATCTTTGACACCACCTTGCGTGATGGCGAACAAAGCCCTGGTGCTGCCATGACCAAAGAAGAAAAAATCCGCATTGCCCGCCAGCTTGAAAAGTTGGGCGTGAATGTGATTGAGGCTGGCTTTGCAGCGGCGAGTCCAGGTGACTTTGATGCGATTTCTGAAATCGCCAAAATTATTAAAAACTCCACAGTGTGCTCATTAGCACGCGCCAGCGAAAACGACGTGCGACGTGCAGGTGAAGCTATTAAACACGCGGCAAGTGGGCGCATTCATACGTTTATTGCCACCAGCAAAATCCATATGGAAAATAAATTGCGCATGACCGAAGACCAAGTGGTTGAGCGTGCAGTGCAAGCGGTGAAATGGGCTAAAGAATATACCGATGACGTGGAATTTTCAGCCGAAGATGCCGTGCGTTCAGACATTGATTTTTTAGTGCGCGTGTTTGATGCGGTGATTGAAGCGGGCGCAAAAACCATTAACGTGCCCGATACGGTGGGTTACAGCATCCCAGCGCCTTGGGGTGAGCGTATGGCAACTTTAATTAAACGCGTTAAAAATAGCGATAAAGTCATTTGGAGCACGCACTGCCATAACGACTTAGGTATGGCAGTGGCCAACTCGTTAGCGGCGGTGATGGGCGGCGCGCGCCAAGTGGAATGTACCATTAACGGCTTGGGCGAACGTGCAGGCAATGCGAGTTTAGAAGAAGTAGTAATGGCGATTAAAACCCGTCGCGATATTTTTAACTTAGACACGCGCATTGATACCACACAAATTGTGCCCACCAGCAAATTGGTTTCAAGCATTACCGGTTACCCCGTGCAGCCGAATAAAGCTATTGTGGGCGCCAATGCGTTTGCGCATGAGAGCGGCATTCACCAAGACGGCGTGTTGAAACACCGCGAGACTTACGAAATCATGCGGGCTGAAGATGTGGGCTGGAACGCCAACAAATTAACCTTGGGCAAGTTGTCTGGCCGCAATGCATTTAGAACACGCTTAAAAGAATTGGGCATTGAGCTTGAAACTGAAGATTTGTTAAATGCCGCTTTTGCGCGCTTTAAAGATTTAGCCGATAAAAAATCGGAAATTTTTGATGAGGATTTGCACGCCTTGGTGAGCGATGAGTTTGTACAAGAAGCCTCCGAAAATTACAAATTGGTTTACTTGCAAGTCACTTCACAAACTGGCGAAATTCCACATGCTTATATAACCATTTCGGATAACGGCACAGAACAAAAAGCCGAAGCAGACGGCGGCGGCCCAGTGGATGCGACCTTTAAAGCGATTGAAAATATCGTCAACAGCGGCGCGGAATTGCAATTGTACTCTGTGAACAACATCACCAGCGGTACCGATGCGCAGGGTGAAGTCACAGTGCGCCTTTCAAAAGGTGGGCGTATCGTGAATGGTCAAGGTGCAGATACTGATATTGTGATTGCCTCAGCCAAAGCGTATTTGAACGGCTTAAATAAATTGCACAGCAAACTTGAGAAAATGAACCCGCAAGTTTAATCAGCAAAAATAGCTTAAAAAGCCTGCAAATATTACGCAAAATTACACCGAGAGAAATTTACCCCTCTGGAAGCCTTATGGATATTGGCTTTCAGAGGTGGCCAAATGAAGATGTGCAATTTCAACTATTTTTATGCCACATAAAAACCAAACTTTATTCATCGTCGCTGCGCTGTTTTGCACCTATTTTTTTTGGGGTTCAACCTACTTAGCACTGAAATTTGGCATTGAAAGTTTTCCGCCGTTTTTATTGGTCGGTTTGCGCTTTACGGTGGCAGGCATTATTTTATATGGGGTGTTGCGCTATGTCGGTTCACCTAACCCCGCGCGCGCGCAGTGGCTTGGCGCAAGCGGCTTGGGCATTTTATTACCCGTATTTGGTAATGGCACGGTCACTTTTGTGCAACAGACGGTTTCTTCCAGCATTGCGGCGCTGTCGATTGCCACAGCACCGATTTGGATGGCGATTTTTTCTAGTTTTTGGGGACATAAAATCAGCCGTCAAGAATGGATAGGTATTTTTGTGGGCCTAGTGGGCATTGTCTTGCTCAATATGGGCGGCAGTTTACATGGCGATGTAACCAGTGCGCTGTTGCTGATTTTTGCAGCGGCCAGTTGGTCATTTGGTTCAGTTTTGAGCAAGCATATTCCTATGCCATCAGGCTTGATGGCGGCAGCCTGCCAAATGTTGATTGGCGGCTTTGTGATGATGGTCGCTAGTGCAGTGCGTGGTGAAGCGTGGCCGCAAGCCATCAGTGCGAAATCATGGTGGGCTTTGGCGTTTTTGGTAGTACTTGGCTCACTGGTGTCTTATAGTGCTTATATGTATTTGCTTAAAACGGTGCGTCCACTGGTGGCGAGCAGCAATACTTTTGTGAACCCTGTGGTGGCTTTTATTGTGGGCATTTGGCTTGCTAATGAGGTGGTGACGACGAATGAATATATCGCGCTTGCAGTCATTTTAGTTGGTGTGATTTTAGTGCTCACCGCGAATAACGAAACGATTAAAGCTTAAAATATAACCCTGAGATTAAAGACATGAACCAAAAAAAACAAAACCTTGCCCTATTTGATTTAGATAACACGCTACTGGCTGGCGATAGCGATTTTCAGTGGGGGCAATTTATGATTGCGCAAGGCCTGCTTGATAAAGCCGCACACCACGATAGAAACGTGCAATTTCATGAAGATTACAAACAAGGCAAACTCGATATTGATGCGTTTTTAAAGTTTCAATTACACCCGCTTTCACAACACAAACACGCTTTTTTAAATGAGGTGCATTTAAAATACATGCAACAAATCATCCGCCCGATGATGACGAAAAAAGCACGTGCATTGGTTGAAAAACATCGCGCACAAGGCGATTTATTGCTGGTGATTACCGCAACCAATAGCTTTATCACGCGCCCCATTGCACTTGAGTTTGGCATTGAAAATCTCATCGGCACCGACCCTGAAGAAATTAACGGGGAATTTACGGGAAATTACGTTGGCGTGCCTAGTTTTCAAACTGGCAAAGTGACGCGCTTAAACCAATGGCTGGCTGAACGTGGCAAAACCTTAGACGATTTTGAGGTAAGCTATTTTTATAGCGATTCGCATAATGATTTGCCGCTCATGCAGTTAGTGACCAACCCCGTGGCAGTCGATGCCGACGCGACTTTAAGCGCTTACGCAACGCAGCAACATTGGCCACATATTAGCTTAAGATAATCGGCAAAAAACAGTAAAAAAACGCCCGAGAAAAAATCACTGCTCTGTAAGCCGCATGGTTATTGGCTCACAGAGCATTGCAAATGATGTTGACTTAAACTCTGCCCAAAATCACTTGTAAAATCAGCTTGCTGCCCACGTACGCCAGCATCAATAATACAAACCCAATTAAGGTGAGCTTAATCGCTTTTTTACCACGCCAACCGTATTGATAGTGCCCAAATAATAGCCAGCCATAAATCAACCATGAGGCGATTGAAAATATCGTTTTATGACTAAATTGCGCCGCTTTACCAAACAATTGCTCAGAGAAAAATACGCCACTCACTAGCGTGAGCGTGAGCAACACAAAACCAATCGTAATCACCCGAAATAATAATTTTTCCATGACTAACAACGGTGGAAAATCGGGCAATTGAATGAGCGATTTCTTTTGGTGCAAACTACGCTCTGCAATAGTCATCAGCACCGCATGCAAAGTGGCAAAAGTAAATAGGCTATAGGCGACCAGCGCAATGCTTACATGAATAAGCAGCAAACTCGCCCCTTGCGTTGCCACATAATAATTTTGCTGGCTAATCACAGGTAAAAAGGCAAATACAGCGGCCAGTGGCAGCACAAAGGCCTGCAAGCTATACAGCGAATGTTTTAAATTTACCACCCAATAAATCAGCACAGTGAGCCATAAAATGGCAGACAACGCCCAAAACAAACCCAAATTTAAACTCGACGCACTAAATAAATTGCTAAATAACAGCCAGCCATGCAGGGCTAAACCTAACGCTATCATGGCTTGATGCAAGGTCAGGTTTTTTTCAGGCGTTTTCACTACGCGCCAAAAATCTATGGCCACCGCCAGATAAATAAAAACAACGACTAAATATGGAATTAAATTATGCATGGTTTAATTATCGCGTGTTTGAGTTAGAATTGCACCTTATAATTTTTCACCTAAACTTTTAAGCAAACATAATTATGCTAGATAATCTTACCGGCCGGCTACAGGGTGTCATTAAAAATTTACGCGGGCAATCTCGCTTAACCGAAGAAAACATTAGCGATGCCATGCGAGAAGTGCGCATGGCTTTGCTTGAAGCCGATGTTGCCTTGCCAGTTGTTAAAGATTTTATCGCAAAAGTAAAAGAACGTGCGCAAGGTAAAGCTGTTTTAGCCAGTCTTACACCAGGGCAAGCCGTCATTGAAGTCGTGAATGACGAGTTAACCGAACTGATGGGTAAAGCTAATGTGGGCTTAAACTTAGCTGCTGTACCGCCTGCGATTATCTTGATGGCAGGTTTGCAAGGTTCTGGTAAAACCACTACCTCAGGAAAACTCGCCAAGCTGCTCAAAGAGCAAAAGAAAAAAGTACTACTTGCCAGTGCCGATGTGTATCGCCCCGCAGCGATTGAACAGCTAAAAACGCTCGCCAAGCAGTTAGAGATAGAATGTTTTGACAGCAATGCCAGCCAGAAACCGCTCGATATTGCTGCCGCCACATTCGATTTTGCTAAACGTGGCTATTATGATGTCGTGATTTTTGATACCGCTGGTCGCTTAGGGATTGATGAGGCAATGATGGCCGAAATCAAATCCTTGCACACTTTCCTTAACCCAATTGAAACCTTGTTTGTGGTAGACGCCATGCAAGGCCAAGACGCAGTCAATACGGCTAAAGCTTTTGGCGACACGCTACCCCTTACTGGTGTTGTGCTCACTAAGCTAGATGGCGACTCGCGCGGCGGCGCGGCACTCTCGGTGCGCCACGTTACAGGTAAACCGATTAAGTTTGTGGGTATAAGTGAAAAAATCGACGGTTTAGAACCATTTTACCCAGACCGTATGGCTGGCCGTATTTTGGGCATGGGTGATGTACTTGGGCTCATTGAACAAGCCCACAAAAATGTCGATATGGCTGAAGCACAAAAGGTAGCCGATAAAATTAAATCGGGCGCCAAGTTTGATTTAGAAGACTTTAAAACGCAAATGAGCCAAATGCGAAAAATGGGTGGCATGCAATCATTAATGGATAAACTTCCAGCGCAGTTAGCTGGAGCGGCAAGCCAACTACAATCCGCAGATAGTGAAAAAGCTATCCGTCGCATGGAGGGTATCATCAACAGTATGACACCGCTTGAGCGCCGCAGGCCTGATGTGATTAAAGCCACTCGCAAAAAACGCATAGCTGACGGCGCTGGGGTGCAAGTGCAAGAAGTTAATCGCTTGCTCAAACAGTTTGAAGAAACCCAAAAAATGATGAAAATGTTTAGCAAAGGCGGCATGAGCAAAATGATGCGTGCTATGGGTGGCCTCATGGGCGGTAAATTGCCTGGAATGCGTTAATTTTATTTATAGCTTGAGTAAAACATTCAAAGCTCAGAAATTTTTTCAACAAAATTATATATATTTAACAGTTTTTCATTGACCAAGGAGCCAGTTTCTAGCATAATTGCGCCCTTTCGTGAGTGATGTAAATCTTTCACAAATTGGGGTGTTAGCTCAGCTGGTAGAGCAGCGGACTTTTAATCCGTTTGTCGTGGGTTCGATCCCCGCACACCCTACCAATAAAAATAAGGCCTGCAGCGATGCAGGCCTTTATAGTTTGTAGACTTTTTTATTACGGCTCCGTTAAGGCTCCTTAAGATGATAGAAGAACTAAAAGCAAATATCACTTCAAGTTTAATAAAAAATAATGCTATTAGACCAGAGTTACATTGGTTAAAGCCTTCTGAAGTTGCTAAGCTGCTTAGTCTAGATGAGAAATGGCTAGCTGCAGCGCGAGAAGGACGAAAAGGAGTATACGGACCACCGTTCATTAAAATTGGGAGCGGTAAAACTTCACCAATTCGATACCCCTTAGATAAATTAATTGAATGGATGAATACTTTCCCGTTAAATCCAACAGGTTCTCGTCATTTTTTATCGTATTGTGACTTTAATAAATCTGCTGGACCTTCTGATTTATGGCCATTCGTACTTTATGAAAACGGTACTTTTGATGATATTTTCGAATCAATCAATAGCGGAAAATTCTCTTCTCAATCAAACACAAGACAATTAATATGGTTAGCTAAAAGCTCAATTCCTAATTAATTGAAATTTAAATTTCATTTCCAATTTCACTCTCTCTTAGCACCCACTTCCCCTTAGCATTTTTCCTCCACCCGTGAACACTAACTTGCCACCCTGCTGCTAGCACTAATGGCAAGTTTACATGCCCTTCAATCTTTTTCTTTCTTTCTGAAAATGAGCTTGAGCTAGTCGTCTGAATCGCCAAAGTTTCCCCATCTTTTATAGCCAGCAAATCAATAAAGCCAAACAAATCCTGGCGAACTCTGGCGTGCGGATTCCACTTTTCCGTGACGGCAACGGTGTAACCTAGATCTCTCAGATGTTTTAGACTGCGCTGTGCTGGGGAAGTGGCCATAGATATTTTTTCTTGTTAAATAATGTGATGATTTATTCAGTTTTATTAATTTGTATTTTTAAATATTATTTATTATCACAAAATAATATCCACTGAAACTTAGAAGCCTAAACCCTAGTTCTCAACCCATAAGAGTTCTGCATTACAGGCTTGACTCGCACCCGAGCAATCTCGGCTGGAGATGCCTTGATTGCAAAGCTACCACTACCATACTTCTTTTTGCCGTAGTGCATTGTCGCGGTTTCGTCCGTTGCGTGACCCATTAACGCACCCACTTCAACCTTAGTTAGTCCAACAGATTTTGCGTTAGCAGCAAACTGATGTCTTGAGGAGTACAGGCTAGGATACTTATTTTGTTTTGGCAGATTTGTTCTAGCTAGACACCTAATAGCACGACGAACGCCCCCATAAAAGGTTTCCCAACTAGCATTGCTGTTGACATAATGGCTAACTGATTGGAGTTGACCTTTGATTAGTTGGATGTCTTTATCTTGCAGACCGCTTATATCAAGATGTCTAAATTCTCCATGCGACCTACCGTTGGTATTCTTTGCGTTAGTTACCTCTAAGTTTAGTCTACCATCAATAGTCATCAGCCTAGCTGTACGCCACTCGCACGGACGTAAACCGACTAATATATTGGCCGCTATCCAAATCGTTGCAGGAAGTCGCCATTTCCCTTTATATTCGTTCACATTCTTGGCTAGAATTTGAATCTCACCCGGTCTGATTCGCTTAGCCTTTTGGCTTGAAGTATTACCATGTCTGGATTTAGATTTTATTGCTGGCGAGTAATCAGCGGACTTGATGTTAAGGCAACGGGTTATTGCCTCATCTAGATCATTTACCGTGCCGCCGTAATTAGCTCCAGATATATGAATGTAAGACAACCATTGCTTAGAGGCTGCCAGGTATTGCCGTCTTGAAGCTGGCTTAAGGGTAGGCAATTTAGATTCTAGCCAACCAATATAATCAGTCGGCTTTAATTCCTTTAATGCGAAACCTAAATCATCTGCTGCCTTTTTCCAAAGATTTTGACCTCTAAGTAAATAGGCAGCTATTGTGTCAGTAGTCTTGGATGAGTTGACTTGTATCCCCCCGTTACTGAGCACTCTAAGCCGCTACCTCTGATAATGCATAGCTATTGATAACATTATCAAAATTTACTTTACGCAATAGATTCATTGGGTAAATTTCATGCCACTCTAGACTGTTGTTGGGGTATGGATTAGTAAATTTTTTAGTATGGAAATGAAACTGGACTGCATCACGAACAGCCTGCCTCTGCATGCCTGTCATGGCGCCAAATAATGCATCAACTGAATCTAACAATGCTTGTTCGGATAACTGTATTTTCTCTCCATTGCCTTTATTGAGTGCGATAACCATTTGTCCAATAAAATCAAAAGTCACGGCAAGGTGACCGAATGCATCATCAGCAAATGCCTCTTTCATTTCTAATTCATCTTCTAACATTTTAATGTAGTCCTGATCGGAAAAAGACTTTTCTAATGTTTCTAGATTTTCTGCCACTCTAATCCCGTCCCCAAACAAACTATCTTGCATATGCATTTTAATGCCCCTTTAAAATTTAACTGACAAGTAGTATTGTAGCACACAAAATTAAATAAGTAAATTAAATCATATACTTATTACATTATTGTCAACAAGAAAGAGACTATTTTTTTGGTTGAATTATGGAATTTTGGTAATTTGCAGTGCGACTAATTTGAGTGCACTTCAGCGAAGAAGTTACCTGTTGGAAATGTAGTAAACTGGATATTAAATTTAAACATCAAAGCCAAAAAGCGAGGTGTCTAAAGAAAAAATAATACAAAAAGCTATATATATTAAAAGGCAGAAAAATCCCCTAAGCTGACCTTCGTCATTAAATTTAAAAATTGATTAAATCATTAAAAGCAGACATTCATTTCACTAATTTAGCTTTTAGAATGCCTGCTCTTGCAGTGAACATATTTGTTATGAAGATTGCTCAATAATTTTTATACGAGCATAAAGTAATGTTGCTTCATCTGTTTTTCCTATTAGCTTTAGTAAACCAGCCAAGTCTAAAATGGCATTTGTCTTAATAATACTATTTGGCGTATTGGTGTTGTCGGCGATTTTTAATGCACGTCTAAACATCCCTTCAGCTTCGTCATAACGTTTTGTTTTTACCATGATATTCCCAAGATTGTGAAGTCGCTGACAAACGTCAATATGGTTTGGTCCAACGGATAACTCAGTCATTTCCAAGGCTTGCATTAAATGGTACTCGGCAGATTGATTTAGCCCGGCTTCATCGTAGATAAGGCCAAGGTTATTCATACGCTTAGCCAGTGCTTGATAGTCTGGCAATAGTTGATTGAGAGAAATCTCCACAGCAGTTCTAGCGGGTGAGATAGCTTTATCTAATTGACCTACATTTCTGTAAGCTACCCCTAAGCCACTTAGTGCTGTCGCCATATATTGATGTTTTTCACCGAAATTCAGCTTAGTGATTTGGATGGATTTTTGATATGTATTGATGGCTTCATCATAACGCTCTGCACTAACTAACATAAAACCATAATCATTGAGTACACCGCTCATTTTAATATGGCGATCGCCTAAGTCTTGGGCAACCAATGTTTGCATACGCTTAAAACTTTCTTCTGCCGGTTGATATTGCCCGATGCTTGTTTGCAACAATGTCAATTGCATCAGATCAGGAACAATCTGGCTATCTTGATCCCCAATCCGTTTTTGTAGCGCTTTAATATGTTGTTGATATAAGCTAACAGCTTTATTGTAGTCGCCGGCATTTTCAGCGTCTTCTGCTTGTTTTAAGAGAGCATTAACAGGCGCTAAGGTGCTTAACCAAGCATGTGCTTTAGTATTTAACTTTGCTTGTATTTGGTCAATTTGGGTTGCAGATAACTTATGTTTCTTAAACAAGGTAAAGTCATTATTGACCGCTGTTAAATCCTCCTTATTAAGCAACTGCTTAATGGCTTTGTCATACCAAATATTGGCCTGGTTTAAATCATTGTTAAACAGATAAGCGTGTCCCAGATTGAGTGATGCCGAATAATCCCAAGGATCGTTCTTTTGGGCTCGCTCACACACATCAATTGCTGAAGTAAAGTGTTGTGCCAACATTGTGGTCCAGCAATAGCTAGTGAGCGTATTGGCATCATTGCTGCCCAGTGATATTGCTTGTTTAAGGTCTTGTCGTGCGTTTTCATATTGCCCTAATTGTTTGTAAGATTCCGCACGACGTGCTAATACACCAGCATCATAGGGGTAATTGGTATTTAGTTTTGTCCATTCGTTAACCGCTAGCGTCCACGCTTTGTTTTTTTCTGCATCAAGGGCTGACTTGGTAAGCTCTATTGCTTTTCGCCAATTTGCAATGTTAAATTTTGGGGTTTCCACATCAGTTGTTTGCGCATTGGAATACAGCTCTTTTTCCATACGCATGTAATGCACAATTTCTTTTTTATATAAGCTTAATGCAATTAAAACTGAACCGATGATGAATGCGATTGCCAGCCATTTACCAAGCTTGTGAGATTGAGTTTGGGCATTAATCGGAGGTTTTGCTTGCAACAAAGTTTGCGCCCATGTTTTTAACTTGGGGTTGGGCTTAAGCACATAGTGCCATAGGAGTGTGCCCATAAAACTGATTGCCGCAACTGTAATACAAGTAATAGAAATTACATTTAACAAGCCACCAAATCCAAATGCAGAGAGTTGCTCATAGATGTTTAAAGACCAGCTGATTTCGTTATAGCTTAAATAGCTTAGGATGGAAACGTTCGTCGCTAATAATGCGTAGATAGTGAACAAATTAAATTTGAGTTTTTGCCCTAGATTTCCATAACGTAGCCCTAGAAATAAAAGTACAGACGCTAAAATCAGCAGTAGCACTATTCCTTCAACTGTTGAATCAAAACCAATTGTTCTAGATAAATTGTTTAGTGCTATTTGTAAATGATACACATAATAGTGAGGTGCATTTTGATTAAAAATATACAGTGAAATAAACGCTAAGCCGAATGCTGCATTTAATTGCCAAAATGTTTTTTTACTAAACCAATCGTTAGCCCATGTTGATATATTCATTTTCAAATCTCCTTTAAACGCATCACTACTTCAATACTTTGGCAAAAACATCATCGGTTAACCAAGCACGCAATTTTGAATTTGGCAATACCACGTAATGCCATAATATGTTTGATACACATAAAATCGCTGCGAAAGATAATGTTGTCGTTAAGATAGAGTCTCTTAAGCTAGACAATCCATATAAATACACATGGTCATTGTGGTAAACGACGATGCTGACAAGTATCAATAAACTGATGTTGGCAATCATTATGCTGATATGTGCTAGTAGATTTACCTTGAGCCATTGCTCAAAATTGGTGAAACGCATTAATAAAAAAACAAGTAAGGCCGGTATCCACCAATAAATGCTCATACCAAGTAGCGCATCGTAGCGAATTGACAGTTGTAACCCTTGGCGCCAATGCTCAAATGCCTGGGTCATCTGGTCGGGCAGATTAGTCGAAATTAAATAGGTTGGAATTAGCCCTAACACAGAGGCCAAATTGGCTTGTAAAAAGCGGTTAGGTTTTGTTTGTATTTCAGTTGTCATTAATTTTCCCTAGTCAATTGTGTCTTAATTTAGTGACTTATTCAGCCACCAAATAACTTGTTTCTAGAGGTATGACGTACAAAAAGTTAATTGGTCAGGAAAGAATGAGTGATTATTTGAATAAACTTATCTTGAGGTTGTAAGTTAGAGTCTAAAAGGCGCAGTTTTGCCATCACACTCTATGCGGAAAATTTACTTTACATCGTCGTATTTGGGTAGATGTAGACCGTTTTTATTCGCCATTGCATACTTTTGCTGAGCCTTAGCAAATACTTGAGCAGCCTCAACTTCAGATGGAGTCATTTCTTGCTCTAAGCTATCACGTAGCTTAGTAAACACATCTATTTTTTCATTTAATTCTGGATATTTAAATCTATTTGCCTCAGCAAGATTAATATATGCATGTGCAAAAACAAGAATTCTTTTTACCCCTTTTCCATCAGCAAATTTCACTGCCAGCATAGCAAGAGCCAGTGGGTTTTCTTGCTCGGCCGACTTTGTTAACCATTTGTAACCCTCTTCGTAATCTTGTAATACTCCTTTACCCTCAAAATATAGCTCCCCAACCTTAAACTGAGCATAATCATTGCCTTTCTTAGCTAGCGGTAAATATTCTCTCAATGCTGTTTTATAATCTTTGTTGTTATAAGCGCTATTAGCCTCTTCTAAGCCAGCTCTGCTTGGCATCGAGAGTAGCAGCATAATTGCTAATGCAGTTGTTAATAATAAAGACTTAGTTATAAATTTTGTATTCATTAATATTTTCCTTAGTAAATTTAGGATAGGTCAACTTTTTTGATACCAATCAACGACAATAAGACGAATCAATAAACAATCGGTCAGGAAGTGATTCTGACATTTTAAAAAAAATTAAATCCTGCCAAATCAATTATTAGCAAATCGCTCAATTGCGTCAATGCCTGCTTGCATTTTTATGCGAGCAGAGGAGTTGGCTGAATGCACCATGATTTTGGGTGGTTTAAAGCCACGTGTCATCACGGCTTCTTCAATCCATAACACCACATCGTACCCCGTGCCGCGCTCATCATCACCAAGGTCATGGTCTAGGCTAAGCTCTTGCACTTCACCAGTTTCTAATAACGCAATCACCTCGTCAGGCCAGTAAGTTCTTACCCAGCCTTGCGGCGTCGTTCTTTCATCATCTAAATATACTTTCATGGAATTTATCCTTACTTTACAAGAAAATAAATTGTTCTTGATAACGCGCTGCTGTAAGCCTTTTCAGTTAAACATGGGGCTTGGGCTTTTAGGCTGAGAGCGGCTTTTTCGTACTGAGAATCCCTAACAGAATAAAGCGCATTAAATGTCCAGTTGACTGCATTATTTAACTTGAAGGCCGATTGAATAGCAGCCTCAATTTTAAAAATATTCGCACTTGGGTACTGATTTTTTAACCCGCGCCTTAATTCTGACTTCTTGTTGATGCATTGCTTCCCGTGCTCTATCAGGTACCAAGCCTGAAAAATAACATCTTCATTTTCATCGCCGTATAAAAGCAAAGGCTCAATAAATCTAATTTTTCTTAGGTGGGCCATTTTTTGTCGCTTCATAATATTCTTCATCATACTCATACTCAAATCGCTTTTGCAAGTACCAAATCTCCGACTCTGTGCCATCAAAGACGCTACTAATCAACGCCACTGGTATGGGGCATTTAATTTCAAAGTTTTTAGGTTCTAATCGGGTTTTCTCGTTTGCCCATCGTGAATCATCTATTGCAGTGCCAGATATATTTAAAAAAAGAATTTTGTTTTCAAAGTGCATGTGAAGCTCAATCAAATTGACCGTTCTAGATACAAGCCCCAAGCTTCTGGCTGCGGCACCCCAGTTATCGTTAACACCCCCCAAGTTAGAGCCTTGAAAGGTGTAATCAACAGGCTTTTTAATAAGATCATCTCTGATACTTCGTACAAAATTGAGTGTTGGTAATAAAAGATCAAAATGCGGGCCATCTGGGCTGATTTGCGAAGTATTATCCTTTTCTCTACGCCAAATACTCAAGCCACGGCTAGAAATATCAGGGTAGATTCCACGGTAATATAATTTGCCGTTAACATACACTTCACCATCTGTTATCAATGTGCTCAAAATAAGTCTCCTAGATTGTCAGTTATTTTTCAAGCTGTTGATGATAAGACGCGCAGAAACGAAAATTGTCAGGAAAGCGTTGCGGTGAATAGCCGCATTAATCACCGCATAAAATGCGCTATATATTTGCAACAAAAAAATACCGCATTGCGCGTGATATTTAAGAACTTAAAGCCTGTGATTTTTTGTTTAAAACGAAGGTGACGGTTGTAGCACTAGCTATCTGTTGGTGATTGCGTTTAGTTTGCAGCAGTACGGGTGGTAGCAAAGCCAATACCCATAAAGCAAGTCTACAAATTAACTGAAATAACTAATTAGAAAGTTTTTTGTTTTGTGCTGGGTATCGCGTTTGCTCAAGCCAGCCTAGGCTTGCATATTCATTCGTTAGTTAAAATTGATCTTGTTTTACTTTTGCGCCATATGTCTTTAGCAAAAAATTCATAGCCTTTGCAACACGTTGTGCATCTTCTTCCGTTTTAAAATACCACCAGTTTGAAGTTCTTGTTTCATCTGTGTCCAAAAAGCGATTATTGACGGAGTCCATGGTACGAATTTTTACACTCATACACCGTACTTTTGCACATTCAAAGAAAATTTTATTTCCTTTATAAGTAACTGGGTACGCTAACTCCCTTGGGTCAAGTAAATATGTTTCAAACTTAGAAATTGCTAAATGGCCTTTTCCGACCACAGAATTTTCTCTCCATGTCCATTCAGTTGATTTGCCTATCTTGGGGTCATGGATGCTCCAAGTTGAAAATTCATCTGAATCCATTTCTACAATGCTAGAAAATTTATATAATATGAAGTTTTCAGCATCTTTGATCGTTGGTGCGGCATACCCTATCGAAGAAAACATAACTACAACTAACGTCACAAACTGTTTAAAAGCATTTCTGAAAATCATAATATTTCCTTAATAATTTAAGTATTGATATGACGCGTTTGTGAATAAACCGTCAGGGAACAAATTTCCCAAATAACTTTTTCACTTTATCAAACCAATCTTGTTTGTGAGAATTCGTCCCATCAAACTCAGAAAATTCATCAAATTTAGCCTCTGGGTTTGCCTCAAATTCCGCCAATATTTTAACCAATTTATCAGGTGTCGGGGTGTTCCAGGCGCGTTTTTCATCGGTATCTGCGCCTACAATCTTCCAATATTTGATTAAATCAATGGCTTTTATAGGCGTATCCCCAAGCAATATCATGCGGTCTGGGTCATTTCGCTGATTAATGTCATGCAAATCTACCGTGGGTAATTCAATTAGATTTGGGCGGATCAGTTTTTCAAAGTCTGTTGGCTTGATATATAAGTCGTAAATGTAAACGGTTTTGTTGCTGGCGCTATCGCAATCAAAGGTTACAAATAGAATATAGGCTTCTAACTCCACTGTTTTAATGGCTTTAAAAAAGTCGCGTAAATACCATTCTTGAACGGTGAATGTTTTTCGGTAATAGACTTCGCTGGAGAAAGGTTGGTGGATCCACGTTCTGGTTTGACCATAGTTAGTATATTCAAAATACCCATCTACCCAATCATTTTTAATCCGCTTGCTATCAAGGCATGCTTGTTGCCAAGTGCTGTTTTTGATGTTGCAGAAAAATAGCGCGGCAATGGCTTGCTCATCACTTGCGTAGTGCATTTTGTTGGTAATAAATGCTTCAAAATAAGCTTGGTTCATGATGATTGTTTTACCTAATTTCTATTTTTCTCCCACTAATTTTCATGCCTGTAGAGCCAAAATAACTGCCACCCACAATGCCTTCGGTTTGGTTCTCTATAAACGCTTTGGCGTTATCTGCTGTGATGCTTGCCACTTGGCTTGCTGGCACAAGCACGCGCCACCAACGCCCAGAGCCACTGCGTGAAGGGTCTTCAATTAAATATTTCAGCCAGATATTGCCGCAATGTTTGCAGTTTTGTAACGAGATTTCTGCAATTGAATTGCCAGTATCAAAATCCACAGAGTCATAATCAGCATAGTGAAATGGTGGGATGTTGCATTTGCATAGGGTTGATTGATGTTTAATCATATCTAAGTTTTTTAACACACTGGGCAATTGGTTAAACGCTATCCCATAGTGACACTTGCAAATTAAATTGTTGCTTAGCAACTACATCTGGGTTAGAGATTCTTACAGAAATTGTATGCCTATACAGCGTTGGGGACTTAAACCAAACTGCTGGAAACTGCGACTTCATACCTAGTGAAGCGTAAAAATCACCTGAGACGTTAATCTCCACATTTGCACAATCACCAACGCAATGAAAAACGAGCATACCTTCACGTTGCTGTGTAAATTTAAATACTTTATCAAGCGCTGTGTTTGAAAACTGCGTACTTGCGCTTTGATTATGCCCCAAGGCCTTTAAGTTACGATTTAATTGTTCCGAATTGGGCTTTTGTGAGGGAAAGCTGAGATAATCGTCTAAATAGCGGAAAGATTGCCCCATGACGGTAATACTTATTTTTTTAGGGGCTTCACTTGGGGTGACTACTGGTAAAGTCTCTAACGCCTTCCATCGAGCAGCGTTTGGTTGCCCATATTTTGAGCCATTCGACTTTTGGTTAGCAACTTGCGCACAGCCACTAAAAAATAAAAGTGTAGCCAATAACAAAAGCCCAACAATGCTATTCGATTGCTCTGCGTTGCGTTTTTTAGTTTTCATTTTGGTTACCTACACTTTCATTTGGGTTAGTATTAAACTCATCACAATTATAACGTGTGCCTATTGCGCATTGCACCGCATGAGAAAAAGTCCGCGCCAGCTCACGTCGCACAGGTAGCGTGCCACGCGTAACCGCTTTCACAACAACTTCATCCGCTCGGCGTGCGGGGATGGAATTACAAGATGAAAGAGCTGTGGCAGTGACTGCCAACAATAAAAGCTTGAGAAGAAATTTGATTAGCATATCTTAACCCTTAATTCAGCCCAGCATTGGCTGGAAAATTTGTGAACTTAGGGTTAAGACGTGTGAGAGTTGTAATGGTCAGGGAAAGGGGTTTGAAGTAATAATTAAGTAAAATTCGTCAATTATTTAGTACCTATATTTAATGGTGTTGTGCTTGACTAGTTTAATTTACATTAAAGCTTACTCACCGGCTTTATAGCTTTTCCAAAAAACTAAAAGAAATATTAAGCCAATCAATGCCGCGAGTAATATAGCGCGTGCCGCAATTACTTTACTCTCGTGTGGAGTAATTGCTGAAGTGAAAAAAATTAAAAGTACAAGAACACTTGCGGGCGAAATTAGATGTGTGTATGTATTAATATTTTTTCTCAAAAGTGCCTGCCAACAATGGAATAAAACACTTAACCCACCGAAAATTATAAGAATACTGATAGCACCATTCGCAATTCCAGTCATTTCAAGAAAACTTTGTATACCTACAATAACTAGAATTATTGCCCCCAATCCTGCAATACTATAACCAATCATCGCTGGGTGAAATTTCCATGGTTTGTCTGAACTCATCATCTTTCCTTTATCTTTTAGAATTTCTCTTCAATGCTTGCACGTCATTTTGTTATTTGACGCTTAAACCCCTAGAGCGTCAGGCTGTAAGATGACTATCTACTTTGTAATTTCTACCTTAGTACCTTTCACCAATCCATTTTTTTAAAAACGGTGGTGGGTTTTTAGGGTCAGTAAAACCAAAAGCAGATATTTGCTTCGCGTTTTCAAGCATGGCAGCATAAACTTTACCAGTTTTAATGTTAATTGCAATTGCCGCTTCATCACTACCACCCGCATGGGGCATCATGCCTTCTCCAACTACCCAATCTCCCTGTAACTCTGTTTCACTCGCCACTACAAGACGTTCTACAAGTTGCGTGTATTTACCTTTGGTAATTTGTTTAAACTTTGCCTTAAATGCTTTTGATCTCACAATGTCGTAAGGTGCCATGCCTACAATACCTGTTGCTTTAGATGGTTCTTTTGCTGGCGGCATACCGCATTGTTCTTTAATTGCAGCTTCAACACCAGCATTGCCTACTTCGTTAAAATCAACAGATTCTTCAGCAGCATCTCTACAGGCCTCCCAATCGGCAAACGTTTTAGTAGCCGCCTGTGCAGAACCAACGAATGCAGTGAGTAAAACGGCAAATAGTAATTGACTGTGTTTCATGTTTTTTTCTTTCTTAAAAATAGTTTAAAAATACGCTAAATAAATTCACTTATTCAACTGGCACCTCTGCAAGCCAGTCTGGATGCGGCTTGCAGAGGCGTAAATTTTTATCGGCGCAAATTGCTGAGATTATTAAGCCCAAATAATGTGGCAACTTGCTACTTAATAAGCATAGCCAGAGCCACCGCAACAATTACATTGAACCACTTCGCTCTCATATCGCGCGCCACTGCCGTGGCATCCATAACATGGTTGCCAGCTATTATCATAAGATTGATAAACTCGGCCAGCCCCGCCACAAGAGTGGCAGTTTTGCGCCACGCGCTCTGTTTTTTTACCTGAACCATAACAACTTGTACATGTGCGTCTATCTGACATGATTTTTTCCTTTAGGTGAATATTTAGGTTTATAAAAATATCGCTGTAAAGGTAAGACGTTTGGAGTGTTGATTGGTCAGGTAGCTTGTTTAAATAATTGAGTAAAGTTTAAAATCGGCAAAGAATTCTGCGTAAACGTGTCATAACTTTCTAAATTAAATATGCAGTGCGCAGTATTTAGATACGGCACTCCGTGAACGAGTGCACACTAGTGGCTCAAACTCTAAAGTGATTTAGTTTGTTCCATTTCCAAAAATAAAATTGACAAATTTTTTCGTCTTATCTTCAGAGTAACCAGCCTTTTGGAGCAATTCATTTGCATTTTCTTGAAACAATTTGGCCTCCTGCTCATCCATTGCCTTGTCTTGTCCGGCAATCACAACGAATTTTTCTGTCAATGCCTGTTGCAACTTAGGGTGATCGTACAGAACACCTTTAGCTCTATTGGTAAAGTCCTCTAACCCAATGGGAATATAATTTTCATTTCCTTCGTTAGCAACGCTGATTGAGCGAGGTTTCCCAGTAAACAAAGTTGCTGATGCTGGCGTGCCGGACACAATGGCAGCAGTAGTGTTTGCCTCAACTTTCTGGTTGTTAAGTTCAGTCTCAGCTTTTAAAATCGCTGCCTCCTCTCTTAATTTTTTCAGCTTAGCTTTGGTCTCTTCAGAAAAATCTTCTTCTTGTGATGGCAACGCATTTGCGTCTGCGTTTGCGTTTGCGATTACAAGTTCGTTTGTTCCACCAGTTTTTCCTTCTAAGGCTTTTTCGTTTTCTGGTTGCTCTTGAGTACAGCCAACCATAAGTGCAGGTAATAACAGCGCAAGTGCAGTAAGTGATGTTAAGTTTTTCAATTTTTACTCCAAATGATGAATAGATTGCACTGATAAGACGACAAAGCAAAACGTTTGTCAGGAAGCAGTCTTAATTTAAGCTCATTTTTTACACTTATTAAGTACGGCAAACTCGTGATGCAGTGCGCCAACTATTGAGGCTACAATACGACGCAACGTGAACGGGTGCGCCTTACGGGCTCTAGATAATTTAATAAGCTAGTTTGATATTAAGTTGGGTATCGCAACACTTCAACCAACTACTCACTAATCTTTACCACCTGAACTTATAGCACTCTCAACTAGTTTCCATGTGCAAATTAATGCAAAAATTATAAATCCAACTGTGAATATCCCGCCACTACCAATTTTTACAGTGATATACGCGATAAATGCGTACAATCCAGCAACAGCTATACCAGCACCAATGTGTTTCATTTTGAGTCCCTTTTATTAGGTTTATTTAATTCTTTTTCTTTCAGACGTTATAGGTGTATCACTTGTCAGGAAACTTTTCTATTTTTTAACACTCACTTGATAAGGAGGCTCATCGCTTACCTTTACTCCAGCCTTGGCTAGCAAGCCCATTACCGTTTCAATTTTGCTTTTATCAGGTACTGAAATTTCTAATGTCCATTCTGTGTCGTTGATTTGTGCATCAATCACTTCCGCGCCTGCTTTTGTGAGTGTTTCTTTAAGTGTTTGCACTGTTAACGCTGGGTTGTCTGTGAGAATGGTTTGCGTGTTGCCACCCCTTACTGTATCAAGGTCGCCAGTATCCACAATTGGGTTGGGCTGCTGTAAAAGTATGGTACTTACAATTAGCACACTTGCCGTGATGGCTAAACCAGCCCCCCAGTTATGCGCTACAAAGTTAGATTTGAATTGATTAAAAAATCTGCTTAACCAAGAGGGTTCGGTATTACTTGGTTGCTTCAATACACCAGCTTCAAGCAGTTGCTTTTTTACAGCATCCATCCTTGCTTGTTCATAATCAGGGAGTTTTTCTGATTTGGCATTTTCTGCGTTTTTAATGGTTTCCGCTTCAGCTTGTAGCGCTTCACGCAGGTTGTCAGCTACTGGGTGGCCGCTTTCACGGCCAGCAAGTGTTTCAAAAAAATCGGTTTCTTTAGTGTTTGCCATGTTAGTTCACCTCGTGTTTGCTAAAGGCGCATTCGTCATGCCCGCAAAATTTTTGGCAGAGTTCGCGCAGGTGTTTAATGATGTAGCTTTTACGCTCTTTAGCAGCACTGACGCTAGTGCCCAAATATTGTGATAGCTCATCAGAACTTGGGCTGTTTTCTACACACCATCGGATGACATCTATCATGCGCATACTGCCTTTACGGGCAATAGGTTGCGCATCAAGCTCAGCAATCATTTGTTGTACGCACAAACGTTGCTCCATGTTGGAATGGCTGTGGTCAACAATCAAGTCCGTTGCAGAAATGTCACTATCATCATCCTGGTAAGGTGTATGGTCTTGGTCATCACCTCGTACTTTATTCTTACGCATTTCATCCAAGCAACGGTTACGGGCGATAGAGTAAATCCATACACTCAGCTTACTTTGTCCTTGAAAGCTTTCCCAGTTTGTGAAAACCTTAAGTGCAACATCTTGCACAATGTCGTCTTTTAACTGGTCAAACACGCGCAAGTCACGGCACGCACCAAGTGCTAACTTTCGCAATACTGGCATTAGATCATCCCACACGCCAGCATCCCCCTTACGCATTCGACGCACAAACTCCTCACCCTGCATTGAACCCTCACCCTTTTGCTCCCTTAGATAAGTAAAATAATATCAGATAAAATCAACCATGCTATATTTATGGATAATAGACGTTTAAAGTTTTGTTAAGTCAGAAAAGCTTTAAAAATATCTCAAATATAATGTGAATACACTGAGATATTTCTGCTATGACGCAAAAGCATTAAATTGGTCAGGTTGGCTGTAGAAATTAAAGTTGTTAACCTGACGTTTTGTAAATTCATACGTCTTATTTTGCAATACAAACGCGTGCGATAAAAATAATATGAAAAAATTCATTAGCCTTTTTTTAGTTTTCTGCTTTACGTTAAATTCACTTTCTACTGCTTGGGCTGAGGATGCCAATAAAGAAGCGATGCTTATTAAGCAAGTTGATTTGGCCAAGAGTAAATATGGTGAGTTGTCTGATGAACACAATCAGGCTACATATGACTTAGAAAAATTTTACATGTCGGATTTGGTTTACAGAGAAAAACATAAAAATCTTATTGTTAAACTGATTAACCAAGTAGAAGCTAAATACGGTAAGCAAACAAAAATTGTTGATGATGTTAAACTAGGTTTAGCAGAATTTTATTTGGATGATGGTGAACCTTTAAAGGCAATTCCATATTTAGAAGAAATGAATAATGCCTATCAAGAGTACGCAATTCATGATGCTAAAAAGAATAACAAACAGAAAATTATCTACTCACCTAAGCTTAGTATCGTAGTATTAAATTTAGCGAATGCATATTTAACCACCAAGCAACTTGATAAAGCTGAAACAGCGATAACAAAATTTTTTGAGTATATTCAAACTAGAGATGACTCAGGTAACGTTAAAAAAAATAACTTTCTGATTGCAGAGGTTTACAACAGTTGGGCAGAAGTTAAAGTTCAACAAAACAACCTTAACAAAGCTTTGGAATATCAAGCAAAAAGTTTAGCAATTTTTGAACAAGACTCCTCTTTGCCCCGCTATCGATATGCAGTTATTCAAGCGCAATATGATCGCTTAAATGCTAATAAGAATAAAGTTAGCTTTAGTTCGACCTCTAGTGATGATTTGCCATCTGCATTTAACTTCACGCCTCCTAGCCATGATGAAAAAATTAAAAAAGGAGACATTGACGGGGCTATAAAAATATTGGAAGCTCATATCAGTAAATTAGAGAGTGACCCGCAACACAATCAGTTTACATTGGCTCAAAACTATATTCAGTTGTCGATTGATTATAATCAAAAATATCAAACGGTAAAAAATAGTAATCAAAAACCCACCAATGTTAAAGAGATACTTAACCAGGCTAAGTGGTTAGATTTATCAATTTCAAAGGCTAAGAAAGGTATTCTGGAGTTACAAAAGGTCCCCAATGCAGAACCTCAATTAAGCATTGCATTATTCTGGCTAGCGTTTGTTCAAATTGCGAATGAAACTGGTGATATGGATGAGCTTGCCAGTATTTTGCACTCATCAATTCAGTACTCCAGCCCTAATGGCCCTGAAAATATTACTGCTGCCATGTCGAAAACTTTGCTAAGCCTGCTTTACGCGGCAAAAGAAAAGCCAGATCTTTCGATTTTTTGGGGTAAACAAGCAATTAATACTTTGCAAACAATCAAACAATCAGAAAATAATCTAAATTCTAATTTTAATGGTATGTTTGATGTTGTTTCACGCCTGTCTTATGAAGTTGTTCCTGCATTGATGTTTTATCAAGGCAGAAGTGCTGAGGCGCAACAAGTGCTGCAAATGCTTAAAGAGAGGGAACTGTACGAAAGTTTGCGCGACGCGGCAGATGATCCACGCAAGATGCGATTGAAATATACTTCAGCAGAGCAGGCTGCATTAGATAGTTACAATAAATATTTAAAACAAAATCAAGTCGCTACTAAAAATATACCGAAATCTTATGAAGATTTTTCTAAAGAAATCAAAGGCCGGCTGGCAGAGATTGATGCCGCAGTCAAAATAACCTCTTCTAAAGCCACACAAAATAATGATAGTGTGGTGGCTGAAACAACGGCTCTGCAAAAAACCATTAATAATCTAGCCATTTCAGAGCCCAAGGCTGCTGCGATTGGTATTCAGTATTTAGTCACTAAAGGTAAGCTTATTATTGTGATGAATGTGCCAAATGCTCAGCCTGTTTTCAAGGAAGTACCAATAACTTACACAAGCTTTTATCAAAATGTAGTGTTAGTCACCAAGCAGATTCAAAATCCAAAAGCTGATGCTAAATATTACTCTCCAGCTTTAAAAGAGTTATACACTTTACTAATAACCCCCATTCTGCCAGAGCTAAAAAAGTTTAAAGCCAAGACGCTTATGCTCTCGCTAGATAGCCAACTTAGGCTATTGCCATTTGCCGCCCTCATGGATTCTAATAATCATTATTTGTTAGAAAATTACACCGTTGCTATTTACAACGAAGCGGCCAACCAAGCGTTAGAAAAACCAAGTAATCCAAAATGGCGTGTTGCCGCCATGGGTTTGTCAAAATCGGTCAATGGATTAAGAGCGCTTACGGCAGTGCCAAATGAATTGGCAGGTATTTTAAAAACAAGTGGTTTAGAAGGGGATGAATATTTAGATGCCACATTTACTCGTGGACAGTTTATAGATGTAACCAAGTCAACTAATAACAAACTATACAATGTGCTGCATGTCGCCAGCCATTTTGAATTGCAACCTAGTGACCCAGGTGAATCATCACTTTATATGGGCGATGGCACAAAGTTTAGCCTGAGAGAAATGAGTGCAATCCCGCTCAACTTTAAAAACTTTGATTTAGTTACTTATTCAGCATGCCAAACCGCCGTGACTGGCAGTAATGATGGCACTGGTAAAGAAATTGAAAGCCTGAGTGCGCAAACCCAGCGCCAAGGTGCGCAAGCTGTGATGGCAACGCTTTGGAAAGTTTCTGACCAAAGCACAGCAAAACTCATGCAAGATTACTATGCAAAACGTAACCAAGGCTTAAACAAGGCAGAAGCCTTAAGGGCGGTGCAACTGGAAATGGCATCAGGAAAAGCAGGAAATGCTGACTGGAAGTCACCACATCATTGGGCGGGTTTTGTGATTTCAGGAAACTGGCGGTAGATTGCCTGACAGATGCAATAGTGAATCGTCGAATATGAGTTGTCGTAATTTTTTAAAGTAAAGGAAGTTATTAAATGCGTTCTATGTTAATTAATTTTACGGTGGGCATTGGCTTATTATTAATGACACTTGCCCTCACAGGTTGTTTAGTTGAGTCTGAAAAGGCCGTTTTGCCGATGCAGTATTCAACAGATTTAGGTTTGCAATTAGGTGACTACAGTAATTGCCTAGCGGAGAAAGATTATGCTAATTTAGCAAAAACCAACGACTGCAATTCGTTACGGTTAATTCGTGTAAAAAGTGGCGAGTTGGTTGCTATAAATAATAATAAAGGCTATTACTTAATATCACTCAAAAACATTGAAGGTAACCTCTATCTTTTCCAATTAGAAGTAATTAATGGACTTTCTGAAGATTTGAATATAATTGGTGTTACAGCGCAAGATTCAGAATCGAATCTAGCTCAACCTAAAAAAATCTTCTATGGTTTTGTACGCCATAATAAAGATGAAAATATATGGCAATACTTTTTGCCAGATGGTCGTTCATTTGATGAAAATTTAAAAACAGAACTGCGTAAAGTCACCCAATTTAAGTTTGGGGTTGATGGTAGCCTTAATATAAAGAAACCCTCAATAGAAAATCTCAGCAGGATTATGAAATTACTATCAAACAATCAAAATATATCTTTTGCTGTAGTAGGTAGAATAAGCCAAAAAAATAAATAGCGCATTGACTAAATGAAATCTGAAATGCAGTATTTAAATAAGAAACTACTAATTATATTAGCGAGTTTTTTGCTATTAGCTGGCTGCCTAGCCTCTGAAAAAAAGCTTTTCCCATATGGTGATTGGCAATTAGCAACGCCTATTAAAAGTGGTTATTACATTTATCGACAATTTAATGTTGACGAAAATGGTGAGCAATACTTGGATAAAATTGATACTAGCAGAATCACATCAAATAAAGGACAGTATAGAGTTTATGGAGGTGATGATGCCACTCAGGTAACACCAACAGATAGTGATGAAGCATATATTGATTTTTTTACTACGCATAAGAGAAATACATACATTGCCCAGAAGAATGACCCTAGATATAGGATGTTTCTTTATTCGTTACTTGATAAGACAGATGAGGATAGCTTTTCTATAGAGGATAAAAAATGTAGCGGTATCAAAGATGCATTTGTAACAAGTCTGGCTAAATCAGGTGTTATTTATGGTAAAGAAGGTAAGGGTGAAGGCGGGTATTGTTATTTTAAAGATAGACAGCAATTAGTTGATGTTTTGTTTGCTGATTTAACCACATGGAAAAGTTATGAGAGTCGCTATTATGAATATGCGAACCCCCAGCCTGTAGAGCCAAAAGCGTTAGAAAAGCCACTGCTATTTCCTTACTACCAAGGCTGTTCAAAAGACTACTCAGTGATTCCAAAGTCGTATAGTTCAGCATATGCTAAGTATTCACAACTTGCAGGAAATCATCTTGATATATTAAGTAATGTTAGTGGTATTGAGTTGGGTGTAGAGAAAATAGATAATCAATTGCAAAGCTATGCTTGGATAATGTTTAGTGAAATGTGTGCGCCACAGTATGTAATTAAGATTATTTCCATTGCCCCTGAGCATAGCAGCATTAAGCAAGCGAATATTGAACCTGATTTAGAAAAAGTTGAACTCGCATGTCAACTTGAAAGAAAAAAAGAGTATTGCGGCGACCTGGATTCAGCAATTAAAAATTACCAAACTAAAGGTTTAAAAGTACTACTTCAAGGTTATCACATGATACGTTTTAGAGATGGAAAATTAACCGAGGGAGATTTAATCACCATTATGGGTACTGAGGGTGAAGCAAAAAAGATGGTGTTGCTTAACACCAATATCAAACACTCTCAGGGCAAAGGTGCGACTAGAGTGTTATATGAATATGGTAGTTAGGAATTAAGCAATATTACAACGAGCCTGACTATATGGGAACGTGACTATTTCCTTTTCTTTCCTGACCACTGTGTTCATACCCCGTCAAATGAGTACTTGGGGTCTTAATGGTGATAAATTTTGAAATGAGAGAATTATGAATAAAAAGATTATAAGTTTAATTTATTTAGCAGCTCTTACGGGATGCGCAACTTCTGGAACAATTCAGAATAAAACAGCAGAATCCACGCATACGAGCTCAAATGTTGCAACTAACACTGGATTAACAAATGCAACACTTAGGACATTATATAAACCTAAGAACTCTATAGGGCGTGATCTAAAAGGTGTAGTAACAAAAGAAGTAATTTTAGATTACTCCGCGCAAGCTCCAAAGGTTCAGGAGTCTTCTGAAATCCAGAATCTATGTAGCAGTAGTGGATTGGTAAAAGTTACGAATAGCGAAGGAATGTCAATTGTAGATACTCAAGCTTATAGTCAAGCAGTAGCGCTAGGCAAAGAAGCCATTCAAATGCGAGCAATCTGGAAGTTTAATATTGAAGAAACTAATAAAGCTGACCAAGCGGTCCCTAGGCAACGTTACGAGCAAACTAAAGCTGCGCGAGCTCAAAAAGAGCAACGAGATCAGGATGCTGGATATGTAACAAGAACTGGGCGTTTAGATAGTAGAAAGCTATCTAAGGACATACTGCGTGGCTTGGGTTTAGAGAAAAAAGATCCAGTGGTAGAAAGGCAAAAGGCTGAGGAAAATGCATATGAGGAATTTAAGCGCGACTTGGATTACAACAGAAGTGTATTAGCTGCACAAGATCAGCAAATTTCAAGTATTGAACAAAACTACGTGAGTAAATTATCGAGTGTTTACAATAATGCCCTTAACAACTTGATTAGCATCCCAGTAAGCAGCATAGGAACAGAAACACTCAAGCAATTCAGTCGTTTCCGCACAGATAATATTTATGAGTGCATATATGCCAGAACTTCAAGCAAGGTTTCTTGGCCAAGCGAACTGGTCAATGATAGATCATTCGCGAACTCACCTTACGAAAAGTATGCAACAAGTGTGGTTATAGCTGGTGCTGATGATGCGATCAAAAAATTTAAAGCATCAACTACAAGCGCTGGAATTGAAACTGAATTTAGCTATTTATATCCCACGGATGATTTAAAACGTGTGGCCTTTAATACTCCTGCCGTTGCGAGCGTATTTAAAGCTCGATCCACACAAATTAAAGCTGAAGAACAAAGAAAATATGAGGAGCAACAAAGAAGGCTGGCAGAGGAGTCTGCTCGGCAAGCAAAGTTGAAAATTAAAAACAATAGTAGCCCAAGTGTTGATGATGTCCAAAGAGCAATTCTGAAAGCAAGTGTTGAAAAAACAAACGGTGAGCTTAAGCTATCTCACACGGTTATCACGAGTGGCTACTCCTATGACAAAATCAGCAATATTCTTGGTTACGAATTTAAATCTACCGAAATGCGGATTGCTGTTGAAAATTTAACTTGTCGTAAAGAGGGTATCAAGCAAAGATGCTCTTATGATGAAAGATACAAGGAAATCCCATTTGTTTTTGGAGCCGCAGTTGATGTTAATAGTGAGAAGCAAGTTAGAAGGAACAGCTTGTTCTACTGGACGATGGAAGGTTTAATTGCAGAAAAAGCTATTGAAGTTGCATACTACATCCCACCACCACCAAGCTCAGGGACAAATTCATCCCCAGAATGTATTCCAGATCCAAGATTTCCTGCTTGCGGAGTAAGCGCAAGTGATGCGATACAATACAGAAGACAATTGGATCAGATACATAATAACTAATGTATAAAAGTCAAATAAAGGCTATTAAATGACAGATACCAACCAAACTACTATCCCGCTCAGCAAAACCAAAATTTGGATGCTAATATTTGGCTCAATTGCTTTTGTTGCCATTGGTTTATGGATGTTGACTTTAGACACCGCCGCGCTCGCTGGGCAAACTGCCAAATATAGAAACCCTGCAATCGTGCATGGCATTGCTTATTTATGCATTGCATTTTTTGGGCTGTGTTTATTGGTTGGCATTAAAAAACTGTTTGATACCAAACCCGGCCTAGTAATTAGTGCGCAAGGGATATTAGACCATGTCAGCCACTTCTCGCCCAACCCAGTACCTTGGCGTGATATAAAAGGCTTTGATGTAGCAGAAATACACAAACAAAAAATGTTGGTGATTTACTTAGAAAATCCGCAACCCTATATTGAAAGCGCAACCGCAATGCGCAAACTAGGCTTTATTGCCAATACTAAATTGGTGGGCAGCCCGTGGGTAATTACGGCAAGCACGCTTAAAACCAGCTTTGATGCACTGCTAGCGTTATGCCAGCAATCGCTAAACCAGTACAAAAAATAAGTGCCGTAAACGCATGGGCTTAATGCACGTTTACCATTACTGTAAAATGAAATTTAAGATTGAATAAAAGGAATAAAAATGGCTGTTGCGCATTCTTTGAAAAATTTCGTTGCAACTTATTTGATGAGCCGTGAATTATCCCTAGTGGTTTTGGTCGCCGCATTTGCAGGTGCCGCCAAAGAAGCGCATGCGCTGGACTTCGGTTGCCGTGACAAGGAACAAGTATCAAGAGAACTAGAAGCAGAAAATCAAGCCCCTATCGTCAAATTCTTCATCGATGGTCGTAAACGCGGAGCAGAAACCCCTGACTGGACAGAAGTGTATTACACCACAGATATTAAAACAGGAAATGGGTATCGCCTACTACATTCAGACAATAATAAAATGTGCGTAATGGCAACAACGACCAATACTCGTTTATTTAACAATGCAACACTTGATGAAAAAGCCTATTTAGATGCCCCGGATGCAGATAAAAAAGGAACAGGGATTAATAACCTTATCTATGGTACATCAATCAATGATGGTGAAAACCCGATGTTGCGGGTTGTGGAACATGACCCTTATTGGAAGAGAGTTGATGTTATGTTGTTGTTGATTCATCCTAAAACAGGTGAAGGCGGACTTGTTGCATCAACATTGGATGGTCAATATATCAGCAAGTTTAGCAAAGGTATTCCTGCCAAGGGTCTGGATGGAGCCCCACATGGTGCTCAGTATACAAATACAGGAAAATTGCTTTTGGGTATGGATGATGCAGACCAGCAAGCTGAAAAGCCTGCTGCACAATAGCCCAGCGTAGGGTAGGTTGAGCAACGCGAACCCCATCAAAAAAACTTCATTAAAATATTAAAAATCCGCTCAACATCTTTTTATCTCCTCTGCAAGCCAGTATCCATGCGGCTTCCAGGGGTATAAAATTTCTTCGGGGGTTTTTAGCATAACTAAGTTGCGTTTAAAAAAATAATGTCATTTAATGCTCTAAACCCGCCGCCCACTGTAAATTATCAGCATCAACTTGAGGGTGAGGCGTTGGCGGCATATACGCAAACTGTTAAAGCTGCCTTGCCTCATTATTTGCAAGACCGCCAGTTGCAATTTAAATCTTGCTGGGTGAGTTGGCTAGGTTTGGTGGTTTGCCTTGCGTTTGCGCTGTGGTTTGCCGTGTTTTATTGGCAATCACGCGAAATATTATGGCTGGTGCTTGGCCTTGTATTTATAGTGTTGGTCTTTGCATTAATGGTGGAAATTTTAGTGAAGTCTAAAATTTTGACCATTTACTGGCTAAGTTTACGCAGGCTTAACCCATTTGTGCGTAACGAATATGACAACCCGCTGTTTCACCTACGCCATAGTGTTGCGCATCTGTACAAAGCGCCGCCCGTGCTGTGTTTTGAAATGAGCGCACTGTATTTAAAAATCACGCAGGCAGATAAAAAGTGTGGTGAAATCACGTTTACTTTACCTTGGGCAAAGGTTCGGCAAGTTAAGCCGTGTTTATATTTTGGGCAACCCGCTGTTGGTTTTTCTTATTACCAACCACTGGCAGAGGTTGCGCCTGCTGAAGCCAGTGCGCAAGTGCAAGCGCAACTATATAAAACACGTGTAGATGAGCTAGGCGATGGCCTTGCACAAGTGGTGATTAGCACCGCACCTTTTGCACTTAACCCAGTAGAATTTGCAAAATTAGCCGACAGTTACGCGATGTTTTCTTCTGAATACTACCCCGGATATTGTTAAATAATCTCATAATAACTTGTGACGTTATTATGCTCTCCCAAACCAAGTTGCCCGTGATAGGCTAGATATTGCGCTCAGGCGCTCACCGCCCGCAACAGCGGCGGCAGAAGATGTGCGCAGAATGTAAGCTTGCTTGATAAGGCAAAAAAATAGGGAAAAAGCAAAGTGCCGTAAACGCATGGGCTTAATGCACGTTTACCATTACTGTAAAATGAATTTTAAGATTGAATAAAAGGATTAAAAATGGCTGTTGTTGACTCTGTAAAAAATTTCGTTGCAACTTATTTGATGAGTCGTGAATTATCCCTAGTGGTTTTGGTCGCCGCATTTGCGGGTGCCGCCGTTGAGGCGCATGCGCTCGACTATGGTTGCCGTGATAAGGAACAAATCAAAAAAGAATTAATGGCCGAAAACCAAGTTCCAATTGTTAATTTCCTGATTGATGGTCGTGAACGCGGCGCAAAAAACCCTGAATGGATTGAGGTATTTTATACCGCAGATCTTAAAACAGGAAATGGATACCGCCTTCAACGTTCTGGGGGCGACAAGATGTGCGTATCTGCCTCCACAACCAATACCAAATTATTCAATAACCAGACACTTGACCAAAAAGCCTATCTTGATGCACCAGATGCGGACAAAAAGGGTGTTGGTATTAATAATCTGATCTATGGAACATCTATAAATGATGGCGAAAATCCAATGTTCCGTGTTGTTGAAACAAATCCCTATCTAAAAGCAACCGATGTTAAATATTTACTGAGCAACCCCCAAACAGGGAGAGGCTCACTTGTAGCCGCAACATTAGATGGACAATGGGTCAAGAAACATAGCAAGGGCATCCCAGCCGCTGGTGAAGATGGCGCACAACACGGCGCACGATACACCCCTGCGGCAGAAGATATGCTGGCAAAATCAGTCGCGGGTGTTGACCATGGGGCTATTTTTACACCAGCCGGACAAGAAGTTGCTGACCAACAGGCGGAAAAACCGCAATAATTTAAGTGTTTCCGCTGTTGGAGTTTAGCATGGCGCAAACACTTGCTAACCGAGTTTTTCATCTTAAAAAACACAACAAATCATTTCACCTCCTCTGTAAGCCAGTATCCATGCGGCTTTCAGGGGCGTCAAATTTTCTCGGGTTATTTGGGCAATGTAATTGATTACTAAATCAGGTGTTTTAATAGTCATCTGGCACGACAAAATACACATCCCATTTTCGCTCGTTTTCTTCCAACTCATCATCCAAATTATTGGCATCATAAAGCGTTTGAATAATACTTAACTCATCAATACCAAATTCGTTAAACCAGCTAGCCACTAAATGCGCGTCGTGAAAGCTTTCATCCCAAATATACAGTATAGCAATGTGATGGTCTGGTATATTTTGTGGGTTAATAATTGGGCATTCACCTAAGAGATTGCCGCTAGTTTGGGCATACTCATCCATTTTTGCATTAATAAAATGTAGTAAGTCGTTTAGCATCGTGGCTGGCTTTTATATTGGCTATTTATGGTTGGCGCATGGTTTCGATACAGACGTTTTTAGCCACGCTGTAAATCCAAATGCTGGCTCTGCATTGGTGCTGGTATTGGTGCCAGCTTTCAGTCACTCTTTTAATAATTTCATTCACCATGCTTTGCCACAAACATCGGGGGATTTTTTGGTCTTTGCACGCACCCATTGCAATGGTTTCTACTCGCGCCAACATGCTTTCGTGCAAGCTGTGCAAGGCTTGTGCATTGTTAAATATGTGGGTTAGTTTCATCGTTGGCCTTATGCATTTTCAACATCATGATTGTTCGATTGCGCAATTTTCTCTGCAAACCGTGCTGGCTGCCAAAGCTGCACATGGGTGGCGGTTTCTGCCCAAATCACTTCATCATCCAGCGCGGCATAATTTAAAAACATTTCAGGAATGCCCACCCGTTGGTCATGTATTGTCTCGTTTGAAACGCTGTTCAATAATCTTTCTAAAGCAGAGGGTTCACTTTTGCTTGCGCGCTCTAGTTTATTGGTCGCCAGCTTTTTTAACATATTTTCAATCGGTGTCCATGTGGTAATCGGATAAAGCAGCAAGCAACCATCAGGGTGCACAGTAATGGTAATTTGCTCGCCATTTTTAAAATGCTGGTTTGGAATGGCCACATGGAAATTGCGTAGCGAAACTTTATGCCACGCAATAATGGTGACATCATGCAATGGGGATTTAATAGTAAAAGGCGGTTGATGAATCATGGCGGTATTTGCTTAGAGTGAATAGCAAAATCATGCCAGACTTTTTGGGACAGTTAAAGCGTTAAGTTCACCTTTAGGTTGGAGGGCGAAAAGCGTTGAGTGAATATGAAGTGAATATTATTACGGTATTACCAATTGATGGTCTAATTCATCTTCTGTAACACCCAAAAGAGATTTAGCATATTTTGTATATTCTGCACCATGGAGGGCTTCGCTAGAACTTGGAACGCCTTTAGTATATTTTTCTATCAGTTGTCCATCCAGTGTTGATGCGACAAGACCACCTTTCCCTGTTTTAGGGTCAGGATTCCCTAACAAAAATTTGATATTAGTTGTTTTCAAATAGGGGTCGTGCTCAACAACACGCAACATGGGGTTTGCCCCTATTAATTGAGAATTGCCGTATATTATATTATTAACCCCGCCTTTTTTATCAGCTTCAGGAGCATCGAGGTAGGCTTTTTGGTCAAGGGTTATATTGTTGAATAATTTGGTATTGGTTGTAGAGGCAGATACGCACATCTTGTCGCCCCCAGAACGTTGAAGGCGATATCCATTGCCTGTTTTCAAATCTGCGGTATAAAATACCTCAATCCATTCAGGGTTTTTTGCGCCGCGTTCACGACCATCGATAAAGAATTTGACGAGTGTACCCTGATTTTCCGCTTCCAGCTCTCTTGATATTTGATCCTTGTCACGGCAGCCGAAATCCAGCGCGTGGGCATCATTTGCGGCAACGCCAAAAACTACGACAAGAGCCATAGTCGTAACAAGGTTTTTCAATGAAGTAACAAATATCATGTTAATTCTCGTTAATGTCTATAAAAAAATAAATCTCAAAGCTCAACCAAGGTTAATAGAATTATAAGTACATTTAGCCACTAATAAACCAAGTTTCAAACTTAATTTACAAAGTGAAAGTTAGCACTTAAAGGCTTTATGTTTTAACAAATCACGTCTTGGCTTAAATTCGTGTTGTCCCAAAGTGTTATGTTAGAGTTAAGTTTTTAAAAGGGTAACACACGTGTTTAAAGCGGCAATATTTGATATGGATGGCTTGCTGATTGATTCTGAGCGCATCATCATGCAAGCTTGTATTGCCGCAGCCAGTGAGTTTGGCATTGCGTATACACCAAGCGATTATGTTGAGCTTATTGGCAGAGCTGCGCCTGACTCCACACGTATCATGACTGCGCAATTGGGCGGGGAAGCGCAATTTAAACAAGTGATACAGCGCGTAGATGAACTGTTAAATGATGAGGCAAATCACTTCCCCCTTAAAGCAGGCGCGTTGGAAATCATTCAACATTTTCATGCGCAAAATATCCCCTGTGGTGTGGCGTCATCATCTTATCAACCAGTGATAAAACACCGCTTAAGCCAAGTGGGCATTATTCAATATTTCAATGCCATCACTAGTGGTGATGAAGTTCAACGCGGCAAACCCCACCCTGATATTTATTTGCTCGCATTAGAAAAGTTAGGCATTGCCGCAAAAGACAGCATCGCCTTTGAAGACAGCGAATTCGGTGCCCGCGCTGCCATTGCCGCAGGGCTAAATGTAGTAGTGGTGCCAGACTTAAAACAACCGAGTGAGTTTGTGATTGAAAATAGCTTTAGGGTTTTAAATTCACTGCATGATGCCAAAGCATTTATGTTGGGGATATGTTCTTGATTTGACTTAAACAGGCTTAAACGTACGCTGAAAAAATACCGCATTAGCGCGATTTTTAATTTTATACAGTTGTGCTGGTCGGTTAGAGCCTAATTTAAAATCATCAATTGGCTCTAATAAATCAGTAGAAAGTACACGTGTTCTAAAAGCACTTTTTTCTAAACTTCTCCCAAGTACAACCTCATAACTTTTTTGAAGCTCGGCCATGGTAAAGGTGTTGGGCATTAAATAGGCAGGTAGTGAGGTATATTCAACTTTATTGCGCAGCCGAGTAATCGCAGTTTCAAGAATTTCATGATGGTCAAATGCTAAGGCGTATTTCACACCACTTCCTTCTATTGTGACCCATTGTGCATCTTCCGCATTTCCACCATGTTGGAGAGGTGAGGCAAATTCAGGCGAAATTAACGCAAAATAGACATTTGTAACAGACCATCCACGTGGGTCTCGAGTACGACTTCCCCAACTACCTAGTTGCTCTAAATAGGGACTTGTGACGTTAGTTTTTTCTTTTAGTTTACGTAAAGCAGTCGCTTCTAGGTTTTCGTCTTTATCAATATCTACAAACCCGCCAACTAATCCCCATTGTGGCTGATTAGGCAACTTATCACTCGGTTTTCGTTTAATTAATAGCACTTTAAGTTGCGATTCTTGAACGCAAAAGATTACTACATCTACAAACGTAAGCGGCCTAGGGAAAGCTAAATCCTGTTGAGTAGTCATCTAAATTACACCCTTTAAAATATATTTTTATATGAATGCTTGACATTATAAATTACTTAGTGATACAGTGCAACTAACTTAGTTGTATACGACAACTAAGTTAGTTGCACAAACAAACTATTCACTTAAGAAGGAGTACAAAATGTTAGGGTTACAATTTATTAAAACCGAGCCAAGTACTTATTTAATGGCTTTTCAAAAAGGTAAAATTGTTAAAGAAGGTGCTGGTATGAGCATGCTTTACTTTGGACCAACCACTTCATTAGTTGCAGTGCCAGTCGGTAGTCGCATTCTTGATTTTATTGATCAACCAGTCACTTCAGACTTCCAAACGGTTACGGTTCAAGGGCAAGTAACTTTTAGGGTGAGTAGCCCTCAAAAGCTTGCCAATATGTTGAATTATTCTTTAAAGCAGGATGGTAAGGGTTATATTTCTACCGACCCTGAAAAGTTAAATGACCGTGTTTTTGGGGTGGTGAAGGTATTAATTCAATCTGCAGTTAAAGAGTTGACTTTAAAGCAGGCTTTGCTTGCCTCTGACAGTATTGCTAAAACAGTAGCGGATGGTTTAACCAATCAAACCGAAATTCAATCGCTTGGTTTAGAAATTTTACGTGCCTCTATTTTAGCAGTTAAACCAACGCCTGAAACTGCTAAAGCGTTAGAGGCAGAAGCACGTGAGTTAATTTTACGCAATGCAGATGAAGCAGTTTTTTCTAGACGTAATGCTGCAGTAGAGCAAGAGCGCGCTATTCGTGAAAGCGAATTAGATACTGAAGTCGCAGTAGAAGTTAAAAAACGTACCATTCGTGAAACACAAATGGATGCGGAAGCAAGTGTGCGTCAGAAGAAACACGCTTTACGTGCAGCTGATATGCAGTCAGATGTGTCAATAGAAACCAAACGTAAGGAGTTTGTTGCCATTAATGCTGAGAATATTAAAACCTTGGCAGATGCAGAAGCGCAAAAAATAAGTGCAATTACCAATGCCTTGCAAAATATTGATCCTAAATTGGTACAAGCGATTGCTGCGATTGGCATGGAGCCTAGTCAGTTAATTGCGCAAGCCTTTGCCGGATTGGCTGAAAATGCAGGGAAAATTGGTCAATTAAATGTGTCATCTGAATTATTAGAAAGCTTAATGAAGCCAAAAAGTAGAGAAAACGGTGAATTAAATGACAGTCAATACGGATAAGAAAGTAGTCTTAGTGACGCGCAAAACGCGTTTGGAAGAGTTGGTGATTCGCTTTCAAACGCTAGCGCAAGCTAGGTTTTATATTGAGCATTTAGGTCAAGACTTTCATGCCTATGAAATGGAGCACAAAACTTATTTGGATGCTAAGCAAAACGTGTTAGATAAACTTGCGCTTACTGGTCGGTTTCAAGTAATTGATAGAATGTATTTGCCAAACTTTATTTTTGGTCCTGATGATGTCGTGATTGCGCTTGGGCAGGATGGGCTTGTGGCTAACACCATGAAATATTTAAACGGGCAAGCATTGTTGGGTGTTAACCCAGATCCATACCAATATGATGGGGTATTACTTCCTTATGATGTAAAGGATATTAGCCAACAGTTAATTATTGACACCATGCTTGAAAAAAGACAATACCAAAGTGTCACCATGGCAATGGCAAAATTAACAGATGGGCAAATTTTGTATGCTGTAAATGACTTTTTTATTGGACCCAAAACCCATACTACCGCAAGGTACGAAATATATTATGGTGATGCGCACGAGACCCAATGGTCTAGTGGCATTATTGTAGCAACTGGCTTGGGTTCAACAGGCTGGATGCGCAGCATCTATATGGGTGCCAGAGCATTAGCACAAAATGAAAACATGGAAGCATATCAAAGCAGATCATGGGATAGCGAAGATCTCATGTTTGCAGTTAGAGAGCCATTTTTAAGTAAAGCGTCACAAGCAAATATAGTATATGGCACAGTAACGCAGGATAAAGCTTTAAGCTTAGAGTCACGCATGCCAGAGAATGGAGTAATATTTAGTGACGGAATAGAAGCTGATTACATGGAGTTTAACGTAGGAACCACAGCCAAAATAGGTATTGCCGATAGACAGGGAAGGTTAATTATTTAAACTTCATATTGCTTTGATAAGTAAATAAGCTAATTTAAATGTCCGCTTTTGGTAAATAGTATAGGTTGAGTATATTTAAACGTATGGCTGCTTTGTCCCCCAAATTTGCCGAAGGCATATAAATCCCCAAAGCCGCCATTCCTTGCATAATTAATTTCTATATTTCTTTTTGACTACACTTAACTTGGCTCAATAAACATATTTAAAAGTTTGTTAACAAGCGGTGCGATAATCAGAATGGAGATAAACACAATTGGCCATGCAATCGCAAATGAAGATGGCCAAATCTGAATAAATTTTGCAGTAAAGCCAAAGCGCAAACCTATTACCGTTGCGGATACAATCATGGATGTAAAAAACGACATGATTAACGCAAAGCAATATATGCGGTAACGGAATGGAATTTTTTTAGCCATGATTGTTATTCTTTCTTACCAAGGCAATCCATCGGTTTCATGGAAGAATCCGCCACTAGGCCCATTTTTGTCTAATGTGGCAAGGTGCAAGCTGGTTTTGTAACTGTCAGCAATTTCCATTGGCGCATGCTCACCGCCAAGCTCAGTTTTAACCCAGCCTGGATGTGCCGAATTCACTTTGATTTGGGTATCGCGTAACTCGTGGGCTAAATGAACCGTATACACATTCAATGCTGTCTTTGAAGCGTTATAGGCAAATGCTTTAGCAGGGTCTATTGGAGAGTTTGGCATGCTGTGCAAGGTAAGTGATGCAAGTATGCTGGACAAATTCACAATACGTCCTTCTGGGGCTTTTTTAATCAAGGGCAGTAACTGCTGTGTAAGCTCAATCACAGAAAATAGGTTAGTTTGGAATGTATTCTGTAATGCATCTTTGCTCACAGAGCTACTATTATTCTTACCCATCAATTGCTCGTGGTTGACGCCTGCATTGTTAACAAGAATATCTAACTTCCCATAATGCTTATCAAGATAAGCACATACATCGTTTGCTGATGTTGAGTCATTCGCGTCGTAGTATATTGCCTCAGCGTTTATTCCTTTTGATACTAACTCACTCGCCGCTGCTTTGCCCTTTGCCACATCACGTGCACCAATAACAACTGTCATGCCAAGTTCACCTAATTTCTTCGCTGTTTCAAAGCCGATGCCACGATTCGCCCCACTGATAAAAGCTACTTTGTTTTCAAAATTACTCATTTTTCATCTCCATAATATTGCGTTACTTAATTAATATGTACCAAACGGTAAATAAATAATAATGGGCATGATTATTTTTGTCAACACATTTATTACCAAATGGTATAATATTAATAAATAACTAGTGAGGTTACTGATGACTCTTTCAGAAAATACAAATACCGATGCTATAAAACGCCGAGGAAGACCACCTGCGTTTAACCACGATGATGCGCTAGAAAAAGCCATGCTGGCGTTTTGGATGTATGGTTACGAAGGCACGTCCATGGCTGCACTTATCGAAGCGATGAATATGAATAAACCGAGCATATATGCGGCCTTTGGTAATAAAGAAGCTTTGTTTAACAAAGTACTAGATAAATATGTTTCAGGTCCTAGTGCATTTGTGAAGGAAGCATTAGCAGAACCTACTTCTTATTTAGTTGCTAAAGCATTTCTGACTAAAGCCGTGGAGTTGCTAACCCAACATCAAAATTCGCGAGGATGCATGATAGTGCAAGGGGCTTTATCTTGTGGGCCAGAAGCAGAAATGATTCAGAAAAAACTCATCGCTTATCGTGCCAATTTAGAAGAAAGTTTTAAAAAACGCTTTGATTTAGCGAAGGATAATAAAGATTTGTCCAATGATACCAATACAACAGCACTGGCTAAATATATCGCCACCATTCATCAGGGGATTTCTGTTCAAGCTTCTAGTGGGGCAAGTAAGGATGCGTTAATGGGTGTTGTTGATCTTGCCATGAAGAACTGGCCAGGACATGCTCAAGTGTAAATGTTGCGCAATTAGACTCAAGCAATCCCCATAGCGGCCAGTCAGTAAAAGTATCTTAACGACAAATTTATAACCAAACTAGCTATTCATCTTGCGACAATAGCAATAAACAAATTGTTGAACAGTTCCAAACGGCGTGTTATGTGCTTCTTTCTCATGCGCTACCAGCAAGAAGTTTTCTCCAAACTCTGCAAGTAATGACTCTGGTTTATATCGTCTTACTGGTAAACCACTGCATTTCTCTGGACCATCTTCTGAGAATGTAGCAATGATCACATGACCATTTGGGCGAACTGAACGCATGACTTGTTCTACATAAGCTTGACGGTCATCAGGTTCAGTCAAGAAGTGAAATACTGCACGATCATGCCAGACATCATAACGACTTTCTTCTAGCTCAACTTTAGTTATATCGCCAACTATCCATTGGATAGATTCAGCATGTAGTTTTAATCGTTGTTTTGCCACATCAAGTGCTGCTGAAGAAATATCTAATACTGTTAAGTCTGAATAACCTTCTTCCATAAGATTATCCACCAGAATTGATGCGCCACCACCTACATCAATAATTGCGGAAGCTTTACTTACACCTGTATGGTGAATTAATGCCAAAGACTGATCAGCATGCTCCTGAAACCAGCTAACACTATCAGATGCTTTCGTAGTGTAAACCTGTTCCCAATGTTGTTCTTTATCCATAATTAAATTCCTTAATAACTTAACAATTTATCTGAGTGATTAATCATCGCATATAAATCTTGCATGCTTAAAATTGGACATATATCTGACCTTTCAGACTGGCGAATTTTAAGGAGATTACCACAAGCTAGAATTGAAACGTCAGCTTCTAAAAAAGAGTGTATATGCCCAGCAACATCGAACTTTTCATTTTCAAAATTTCGGCCTAAACATCCATGCCAAGCAGAAATATTGAAACCGTACCACCTTGTTTGCATTAAAAAACACCTATGCGAAAACATTCTTGACTGTTTCAGGTTCATTTGAATTGATAACGATGCCATGCTTAATGATGCTACTCCTTATCAAATATCAACATTACTCGTGATTGCAACATAACCGTTGGTCAAGTGTTTCTATTAATCTGCAATGCTCTGCTGTATCACTTTGGCAGGCAACTATTTGAGTCAACACGTCGCGCATTGCAATTAAATCCTTAATTTTGGTTTCTACTTCTATTAGGTGCGCTTCAGCTAGTTTATCAGCTTCGCTGCAAGTTTGATCTGGGTGGTCTGCAAGTTCAAGCAATGTTTTAATTTCATCAATCCCAAAACCTAACTCTCTACCTCTACGGATGAACATTAGACGTTTAGCTGCATTGTCATCATAACGTCTATAACCACTGGCAGTACGTGGTGGTTTGGGCAGTAAATTAATCTTCTCGTAATAGCGAATGGTTTCAAGATTGACTCCAGATTCTTTGCTTAATACGCCAATTGTATATTCTTCAATCATAACTTGACCCTGTAGTAACTACAGACTTTATGATACACACTCTAAGTTAGAAAGGAAGCAGGATGAGCGCAGATTGCTGTCAGCATGACCATGATCCAAATAATGGCAAAAGCCATCAAGGGGGGTATCGTAAAGTTTTGTGGATTGCTCTGGTTGTAAATTTCACGATGTTTATCGTAGAGATTGCATCAGGTGTGAAAGCCAACTCTGTATCATTGTTTGCCGACTCTTTGGACTTTCTGGGTGATTCAGCTAATTACGGTATTAGCCTGTGGGTACTGGGAATGAGTGTAGCTGTTCGTGCCAAAGCTTCTTTATTCAAGGCGTTAACCATGGGGGCATTTGGATTATGGGTAGTTGGAAATGCTATATGGAATGCAACTACAGGAGTTCTCCCAAGTGCAGAGACAATGGGGATTGTTGGTGTGTTGGCATTCGTCGCAAATCTAAGCATTGCAGGGTTACTATATACCTACCGTGAAGGTGACAGTAATATGCGTAGTGTTTGGCTTTGCACACGTAATGATGCACTAGGCAATCTTGCGGTGATTCTTGCGGCAGTCGGCGTATTTGGCACAGGTAAATCATGGCCTGATTTAATTGTTGCCTCTATTATGGCCTCGCTTGCTTTGCACGCTGCTTGGGAGGTAATTAAACACGCACGGACAGAGTTGACAAATGAATAGATGAGGATCATGTAAGTTTTAATGGCGGTTAATGGCCGACAGTACTCTCTGAAGTTGAAAACTCTGCGGCTGCTTTGCCCCCCTTAGACTCAATCATCCCCAAAGTTGACGGTCAAGTTTGGAGGGGGAAATTCCTGAATCTACCAATTTGAGACGTTCATTCCAAGTATCTAAAATTAAAAACGGGTATAACCCTGTAATCGGTTGGGATTAAACGCTAATTAGCAGCTTTATTCTTTTCTCTTCGCCGCACCGTGAATCCTAGAAGCCCTAAACCAGCCAATAACATGGCATAAGTTTCAGGTTCTGGGACAGGTGCAGCGGTCAAAAATACGCCTGAATCCGAAGTAAGCAGCACTCCTTCTGGCAAGTTAAAGGATATTCCCGCCGTGTTACCGTAGGCTACAAAAGAACCGGCGGCTGAAGTGGAGAGTTGTGAAAAGAAATCGGCTGTAAACAATACACTATCTCCTGAAATTACCCCGCTACTTAAATGAACGGGCAATGCGCCGTTCCAATGCATATTGTCCGTGGTCGTTAAGTCAACACCTCCATCTCGTGTAAAATCAACAGTAATTCCGTTGTTATAGGGAGTCAGGTTTCCTACAGAGTCTTTTTGAAATGAATTCTGAAATGTTAAATTAGTACCAAATCCACTTCCTGAAAGATAAACCCAATAACTAGCCGATCCAAATGATTCAGCCCCTCCAGTAATCGACCCTTCAAATTCGAGTGATAAAGGGATATGCGCAAAATTATTATTATCAAACAAAGCTAACGGGATTTGAAAATGGAGTACATCACGCATCTGCGCATGTGTGTAGGATTGAGAGTAATTATGCCAATAGGTATTTCCACCACTATCAAAAAATTGGATAGGTGGACTGCCTTTGGCAATCGCCTTAAGTTGCCCAGTATAGAGGCTTGCAGAAGTCGTGGCTGAGGCTATTTCATGCATATAGTAAGTAATCAGATTTTGGTGATCGTCAAAGCCCAACCTTTCAATAACCTGATTTGACTGCTGTGATAATTGGTGCTCATAAGAGTTGGAATAAATCGGGTCATTGGTGTCCAAGAAATTCCGGGGGGTATTGCCAGCCTGAACAGATAGGGCAATTCCAATCGAATCTCCAAGCTCAGCTTTTGCAGTAGTTGCGAAGCTTATTCCCAGCAAAACTGCGACACCGGTATTAAACAGAGTGCTTGTTTTCATGATTTTTCTCCTAACTAGTTGCAATCATGTTTGCGTATTGTTTTCTGCGCTTTACACTAAAACCCACCAAACCTAAACCTGCTAACAACATGGCATAAGTTTCAGGTTCTGGCACCGCTGCAACATCACCGTCACGTACGGCCCAAGCATATAAGTTATTGACATTTATAGTCACGCCTTGATAGCCGATGCTGGGCGCAAAGTACCAATTCAAAATAGTATCTGGTTCATATGCGGTCCCAGACCAGTATGTGTGAGGCTGCAGATTTTTCACTAGGCCGACATCATTCTGACCGTAGCTAGAGAGATCCACCCCATTTAAAGTGCCATTTCCGAAGATCCCCCAGTCTGGCTGTATGATACCGCTAGGACTATATTGACCCTTCAACCCAAGGTTCACGTAGTACATATAGGCTAGCTCGCTATTAGGGCTGCTGATGTTATAGCCAAAATCAGCGCTACCGTCATTGGATGAGTTATAATTCCAGCTAATACTGTTGACCGGGGAGTGGCTTGCAAGTCGCCAATCATCATAACCGCCGTAAGACAGATTTCCAGCCCAAGCAGCGGCGTCATTCCAGTACATCAAGCCATCGACGTCATAGCCACTTGTCTTGGCATAGTTGGCATCCTGCAACCAAGTGATGTTGAGTACGTCGTCATAGAGCAGGCCACCACCACGGTCATTCAAGGCAGCTTGTGCCGTACCTGCATAGATAATTACCGAAACGCCTAGTGCAATAACTGCGAAAAGTTTCTTAAACATTATTTACTCCTTATTTCATTTAGCTACATTTAGCTTTTGTATATATTCTAGATTTAAAAATAAAGTTTTCCATCATCCATTTAGATGATACGAAGCAGATATTCGTTAACCCATTCGGACTAATGCCATTGCATGGTTAATAAAATAGTACTGATTTTTATCATTGATACGGCTTCGTAAAAGAATCCAGTTCCGGCATGCGATGAATCACGCTGACCAGTTCGGCCTGCCGTGTGGTGCCAGTTTTCTGGAACAACGACTTAATCTGGCTTTTCACTGTATTCACTGATACACCAGATTTTTCCGCTATTTCATCCGCAGTTTGCCCGTTCACCATTTGCACTGCCACTCTTGCCTCGGCAGGCGTCAGGTCAAATGTTTCTGCCACAATAAATGGGTCGAGGTTTGAATTAACTGTTGGGTCATGCAGCAACACCAATGCTAGCGGTGTTGCACCAAATGCCCCCATGACTTTTTGCGGACGAACAGCCATAAAGTAAGCCCCGACAAAACTGTTCTGATGCCGTTTTTGAAGGCGTAAAAAAACTTTGTCTGATTGTGTGTCTTGATCAGGTTTGTCATGTAAATTCAACTGACGAATGGCGAGCATGAGGCTTTTGTCGTCTGTCGCATCAATGCAACCCAGCAAACCATCTCTCTCAATGATGCATTCCGTTTCTTGTAGCATGGCATTTGCCGCCTGATTTCGTAACCAGATACCTCGTGTATCATCGACCAATAACACTGGGTAGCGAAGCTGATTGATCAAGTACTTGGCGAGATCTGCTTCTGCGTAAGTGGTGCGTAAATGTAGATGAATATCCATGGCTTTGATGAGGTGCTGTTTGATTTGACCTAACACCTCAATTTCTTCAACATTCAGCGGTGTTTTACCTACCGCCCGTATCGCTCCCATCAGCACCAGATATTCGTTATTGTCCATGAGCTTGGTGCCTGTCATGTAACGGGCGCCATGGGGAATCAAGAATTCCTGATAAAAAGGGCTTGTGGCCACAAAGTGATCATCGAAATGTTCATGGCAGTGCATCCATCCTTCCATATCCAGTTTGAGTGATGGCGGAACGCGAGGGTTGATGGAGTGATAGTGCCTGAGATAATCAAGCACCATTTCCGGCTTTCTTGATCCAATACCGCCCTCTAGGCTGAATAATAAACTGCCGTTCTTTTTGCTGATGCCGATGATTTGGGTGCCCCACAAATCCAGATGGTCTGAAACCGCATCCAGCGCTGGCATCCAATCAATTTTGCCAGATGCTGCGGTATAGATTTGCGCTATCATTTGATCATATTGTGATGCTTGCATTTTGCCTCCCTAAGCTAAGAATGGATAATTGGGCAATATATTTTGCATGAGTGAATCTGTCAGGATGCATTCCACTTTCATGCATCAGGTCAATCAACTTAGTTAGCTGGCTACGTCGACAACTTGTTGCCGAAATCACTGGCTGATTGACCTGAATCTATTATCACCATTCAAACTCTCACTATGTTATTTTATGGAATACTCACCATTCCAATCCACGTTATAGCTGGTTTTCGATGTAAAGTAGCCGCTATATTTGCCCTTACCTTGAATGCCGTTGTATTTCCCTGTTCCAGCCACATACTCCCATGTACCTTTGAAACTAGTTTGCGGCGTGCCATCGGCTGCTAGCACAGTCGCTACTTCACCTTTCCATAATGCTGTAGTCGAGTTGCCATCTTTACTCATGGTGTAATAGCCACTATGCGGCCCATTGCCTTGAAACAACTGGCCGATTTCCCGATTAGTCACATCTGCCCCATTCATATAGTCGGTGCTTCCGGTGTTTTTATTACTCCCTGTTAACTCGCCAAATACCAGCATGTGCCCATCCGCTGACGGAGCAAGTGATGCATCTTGTTTACTGTAATTCAATGCCGCAGATCCTGAAATATTTCCGCCCTCAGCAAGCGCTTGATTGCTTGAAAATGCGAAAACTGACAAAACGACCAATGATAAGATGTTGTTTGAAGCTGTTTTCATGATGATTCTCCTCTTGTTAAAAAATGTTAAAAATTACGCTAGCCACGCATCGCCGCCCAAATAATTCCCGGAACCCTTGCCCAACTGGCCTTTTCCTCCATCTCCACAATGCGCCGCGTGGTGATTTGCGCTGTTTTATGACTGGGAAACCAGCCTGGTTTTGGAAACACCGTTAATGGTGCACGAATGACAACTTTTTCGATGCTTTCCAGCATGGCGGTGTTGTGTACAAAACCAGTACCACTTTGAATGTTCTCCAAAGTGCTTCCTGGGTACGCGCCCCAGGGTGGCGATGCGTGTACAAATGAAAGCCCTGGGAATGTGTTGACTGCAACTGTGCCATATTCGAGCTTACAGATTGCTTGCTCAAAAGCAGCTTTAACAACAGGGTCTTTAAGTGATTTTGGGTGTACGATGATGGTGGCATTGAGCGTGCCCCACAGTTTGCTGTTGCAAAATTCCACCGCTTTTTCTAGAAATTCTATTGGGTTCTGGCTACCTACCAGCACTTCAGAAAGTACCGAGCAAAATGGCTCTTCGTGGAACAGTATTTCGTTTTCATCTTGCGCATCAAGCCCAGAAATGAAAGTCCATGGCAATGCGCCTGATTGCGGTTTGCCCACACGAATGACGTTTGTACGACCTTGCGTCAGTGCTTGCCAGCGATCTTGCGCGCCTGGGTAATAAGCTTGCCGAGGCTCAACAGATTCACATATTCTCTGAATGGCACGCATAAATTGATTACTGCCAGCCCAGCCTTTGGGCATCACCATCATTTTGGCGGCGTTACAGAAGAATGAAGCATTCATGGTCATGACCGCTGCTACCGCCTCGGCTTGAAAGGCGATTTCTTTCTCGCTATAAGGGCCAGGCACCACAATCACAGGTGAAACATTGCCTAGTTCTGAAGTGATTGTCTTTTTAAGTAACGGCTCTTTACGTTCTTTTCTTTCTTGCTGTTCAGTTCCTGGTGGCCCCCACACAATTTGGTCATGGGTTTTATCCGAACCAGTCAGATGCACTTCATCAATGTCTGGGTGATAAACTAGATGCCGACCAACTTCAACACCCCCATAAACCACTGCAAAATAATGGCGATTAATAGCTTCCTTAAAGGCTTCTTCAAGAAATGGGCCTAGATAAGCATTCACGGGGTTCATCTTTAGCAGGCATACTTTGCCCTCATTAAACATTTTGGTGAGCACATCCATCACCCCGATGGCGCCAATATTGCCTGCTCCCAGCACCAAAACAACCTTGCCTTGATGCGCTGGCTTTTTATAAAAGCTTGCGCGGTCTGTTTCCAAGCTCTTTTCAGTCACTTGCGGTTGCATGTAAACATCTACCGTGACCTCTTTAAACAACATGCCATCAATGGCGTTGTTAGGAAAAACATTTACCGCCAAATTTCCCGCAACCGTTTTGGTCACCTTGCCAATTGGCGTGTTACCTTTACTTTTAATTGCTCGCAATGATTCGATAATCAGGCGTAACTGGCGTACGCTGCCCCAAGGATTTGTCGCCCATTCTTCTGCCTCAGCAGGCGAGCCAATGGTGATACCTTTAGCTTTGCAACCTGCTTGCACGCTACGTTCGGCAACCTGCAACAAACCGCGTTGCATAGATCCGGCAAGCTCAATACGTTGATCTATAGTCAAGTTGGCAAAGTTATTTGCCGAAGCCTTAAGCTTTGCCACCGTTTGACTAATGTAGCTTTGACTAGACTCAGCCGGTGCTTTAACAACGGCATCGGAGTTATAACTTGAATAACTATTGAATTGATAGTTTGCTGTTTTCATGTCTATTTATCCTTAAAATGCAAATTAAAATTGGCCAATTGAAGTTGCAATTGCAGAATAATCCGGTACGTATTGCGTGAAAAGTAACTAACTGTTACATTGATGTTAAAAGTTACCTGTTACAGTCCACAGTAAGAGAATGGTCATCAACATGGATGCTTTAATACAAAAGACTGAAGCACCTGCACAGACACTGGTATATGCGTGTTTGAATAAAATTTTATCCAGCGCTCCTTTTGATAAATCCCCCCGCCAGCAAGAGTTACTGCGTTATTTAGTGAAAGAAACCCTCGCGGGTAAATCCGAACGCCTAAAAGGCTATACTCTTGGGGTGGAAATTTTTGGCCGAAGTTCAGATTTCGACCCGGCCACTGATGCAATTGTGCGAGTGGAAGTGGGCAGGCTCAGAACTAAGTTAAGAGAATATTACGAAGAATCGGGTAAAAATGATGAAGTGACATTTGCGCTTCCAAAAGGGAGTTATGCCATTAACATTACCTTGCAGGAACACTCACAGATAAATAAGCCCCTTGAGTTTGTTGCTCCCAGACAAGTAAGCGAGCTTTTTGCTGAAGAAATTACATTAGCAGTCCTTCCTTTTTCTAACTTGTCTGCCAATCCTGATCAAGAGTATTTTATCGATGGTATTGTTGATAACCTGATTTTTGAGCTTTCACAATTGTCTGGTCTATTGGTGATCTCCAGACAATCCACTTTCCGTTACCGCAATTCTGATAAATCTGCACAAGAGATTGGAATCTTACTTGGTGTGAGGTATTTACTGGAAGGCAATGTTCAGCTTTCGGGAAAGCGTGTCCGAGTAACTGTAAAACTAATAGACACTGCAACAGAATTAAGTGTTTGGGCAAATCGCTTTGAAGGCAATCTAGAGGAGATTTTTGCCTTACAAGACGAGATTACCCTGAATATTGTTAAGCAGTTGCAAATTAAGCTCTCACCAGCCGAAGCTCAGTTGTTTGGTCATGAAGGCACCGAGAGTATTGAAGCACATGATGCCTTGTTGCGTGGTATGGCGTGCCACTGGAAATATGCCCCAAAATTTGTTGCAGAGGCGCGCATGCATTTTACAAAAGCCGTCGAATTAGATCCCAACTATGCTTCCGCCCATGCGTGGCTTGCAAGAACATTATTATTTTTATGGGTGATGCGTTGGGATTCGGATGTAAATCTTCATCACCAGGCACTTGCCCATGCAAAAAAAGCGGCTGAGATCAATATCAATTTGCCTTATGTTCAATCTATCCTAGGATGGGCACATCTATGGCATCGACATAAAGATGAATCTATCAGCGCATGCAGACAGGCGGTTGCCATAGACCCGAATAATTTCGAGGCTTATATCTTCTTATCCATGACCTTGTCTAGCGCTGGTTATGGTGAAGAAGCGTTGTATTACATTGAAAAGGCGCAGCGCATGAACCCGCACTCATCCCCTTTCTATGAATTTACATTGGGATTAGCACATTTCGTTTTGATGAATTACGACAAAGCGATTGCTGCCTTCAAGCGCGGGTGCGCGATGAATGGGACATTTCCACCAAACTTTATGTACCTTGCCTCCACTTACGCACTAGTTGGAATGGAAAAGGAAATGATTGAAGCACGTGAAGCTTATTATTCTATTTTGGGTGGAGATAAATCCAAAATAATTGAGCCGCCATGGACAAATGACACACACCGTAAAATATATATAGATACTATGAAAATAGTAGGGATTGATTTGACAACTGATAGCATAATTATCCAGTAGGATTAGTGCACAATTAATGCTAAACAGTCGAATTATAGGGTTATCCTTACATCAGTGGTAATAAACTCAGAATAGAGTTCATCGATTGACCGCTTTAAGCCAATAGTAGTAGAAGAGTTGTAAATCTTGTATGACCGCTTTGTCCCCCAAATTAGCCGTAGAATAAATCAATAATTTCATACTTCATTTTTCAAAACGCTTCAAATATAGTAGTCATAGTCTATACTTGTTTCAAACATATCTGATATTTTCAATAATCTAATAATTTAGTTTTTTGCAATGTGCAGCAACTTTCAACCCATAAAACCAGAACATAACCCTTGGGTCAATCAGCACTTCGGCTGTGACTTGCCTAATGCGCCATGGCAAGCAGAAACTTACCCCACTTACCCAGCACCTTTCATCTATCTAGAGAATGGCCAACCCAAATGTGAATTAGCGCAATTTGGTTTAGTGCCGCACTGGGCTGCCGATAAGAAGAAGTTTGGTTTGCGTACTTACAACGCGAGAAGTGAAACTGTTGCTGAGAAGCCAAGTTATCGTTCAGCTTGGAAGGAACGTCGCTTTGGCTTAGCTATCATGGAAAGCTTTTATGAGCCCAACTGGGAAACCGGTAAGGCCATTCGCTGGCGCATAAAACGTACTGATTCTGAACCTGTAGCTGTGGCCTCAATCTGGGAGCGTTTTATTGATAAAGAAACGGGTGAGATTATCTTCTCTTTTTCCATGCTAACGATTAATGCTGATGGTCATCCCGTGATGCAGCATTTTCATAAACCAGAAGATGAAAAACGTTCTATCGTCGTGCTAAACGAATCACAATATCTTCCATGGTTAAATGCTGATCAGCGTACTGCTAAAGAATTGCTACATTTAAGCCCTAGTGGTTTTTTGGTTAGTGAGTCTGCGCCAAGGTAAGCCGATTTAAATTATATGTAAATTTAAGCTTATCTAATCATTGTTGTTTTATATTGCAAAATCCACTCAGCCAACTCATCCTCTCGTGCAAACAAATAAGGGGTTGGCACATTAAGTATTTGTGCTAAGCGCTCTGCAGTTTGATAGTCTGGATAATGCTTACCGCGCTCGTATTGATTTACTCTGGCACTCGAACTAGATTCATCAATTTTTGCGGCAATACCAAGTTTTGCTTGCGAAATGCCAAGTTTAAGCCGCGCCTCTTTTAAACGTTTAGAAAAAACGGGCAGCTCTTTTTTTATCAATTTATCTGAGTTTGCAGTCACGCTAAGATTTTCTTAGTTTTTTGCTTGACTTGAAACTAAGGATTCCTTAGTATTTGATTCGGCAAGCAATTGCCCAAATAATTAAAGAAAACAAAAAAGGGGTAATTATGCTGCAACGAGGACGCATTCTGCGTGACACATCCACTGGCACGGGCTTAATTTCAGCAAATGGTCAACAATATGAGTTTAAGTTAGAAGGCATGTGGAAGTCGGACATTAGCCCTCAGGCAAATATGGTTGTGGAATTTGAACTAGATGATGCAGGTAAAGTTATAAGTGTCAAAAGTGTCAGTGAGTCTGATTTAGCTAAAGAGCAGGCTGAAAAAGCCATGCTAGCCGTCAAAGAAAAGGGTGGTGCAGTGTTGGATGGCATGGTTGCTAAAGTTGGTATGCCAGTACTCATTGCAACAGGTATCGTTGCCATTTCATGGTTCTTTCTCAGCGCAATTACTGTGCAGGCTGCCCAAGCAGTGGCATTTAAAATCCCATTTTGGAATATTTTGAGTATCGCAAATAATGGTGCGGCTGGCTTAACCTCATTGCAAGGCGGCGGGAGCGGTAGTGCGGGCATTTATGGATTATTTGCCATATTTGCTTTAGCTGGCCCATTTCTTTCACAATTTTGGAAAGATCCAAAAGCGTACTTAGGCTACTGCCTACCCTTGGTATTGATGCTAGTTGTCGCATTTTCAGTTTATTACAACTTACAAGAAAGCTTGGAAGCTACGCAGAATTTACGATCAGCTTATGGTGGATATAATAAATACTCGCAAGAAATGGCCAGCGCGATGCTAAATTCAGTAATGCAAGCTCTGCACATTGGACTAGGTGCCTATGTTGCAATAATTGCAAGTAGCTATCTTGCATTTGTGGGGATAAAAAAATTCTTGGCTGCAAAAGCATAAGGGAACATTCAACCGCAATATCAATATCATCTTGCAGAAAATTTTCATGAAAAACACTAAAAACACACGACTCATCATTTGCTCACTTGCTTTAATCGCTGGATTTTCTGGATGCTCAAAAAACGATGAAAACAGCACAAACAAGGAAGCTGAGAAAAATGCAGTACCGAACTTGACAGATGCATTATCACAAAAGAATCAGGCGCAAGTTGCAGTTTCGGTCTTACCAAAAGGGGATACCAAAATTCCTCTAGAACAATATACAGAGTTAAGTGATGGTAATGATGTGATGTATGCTTATTATGCTCTCAATGCAAAACCCATTGACTATGAAGCCTTCCTCAGCAGTTATACCAGAACTCGTACTATCGTAGATTTTGCAAGCATTAACAATGAAAAAGACGAATTCGAAGAATATAGAAAAATAAAAGATGCTTTTAAAAAGCAAGATCAATTAAAGGTGTTGATTCCTAAAATTGATCAAAAAGTAGAAGCGGCGAAAAATGATCGTTATAAAAAGATATTAATGCTACCAAATTTACAACCTTATGATTTTAATACAAAAACATTCAGTGATAAGAGTTTTACTAGTGAATCTAGTTTAAGAATAGGGAATAATTTTAGTAACAATATTACTTTAACAAATGCCGAAAATTTTAAAGATTTTAAAGTAGAAGACGAGTCGAAAGCCAGAGAAATTGAAACTGGTCGCAGTGCCGGAAAATTACAGATGATGGTTTATATATATTTGCAAGATGCTGGTAGTGATTCAAATCAAACACGTACAGTCAAAGCGCAAGTGATGAAAGTTTCACTGCAAAATAAAGAAGGCGTTGAGCTGTATTCACAGTAGTCAGCTAATAAGCTTGCTTAAATTATTTAACTCAGGAAGCACAACCCGCAAAGTTCAAATTAAGGAAGAAAAATGAAACTATCAGTCACAATCGCTTTATTGACTTCATTTGTTTTTAGCAGTGCATGTTTAGCAAAAGAAAAGATTATCAAGGACCCTGTTGGTAATAGCTGTAAAGCATCAGAGTTAGCCGTGATAACAACAGTATCTGAACCAAAACTAGCGACCGCATTCCAGGCCAGCACAGGCGCTACTCAAATGGAAGCCTACCAAAAGAATAAAAAAGCATTATTTGTATTTGTACAGTTTGACATCGGCGGAGAGTTTCCTGTTGAATACAAGGAAGCTAAAAAACTGAAACTAAAAAAAGGCGATAAAAAATACTGCACCACTACCGTGGCCGCAACAATGGAAACAGAAGAGATCGATGTTGATATTTAGCGCTATATATCAATTCACTTTTCTAAAAATAACCAGCTCAATCATTTACCCTATACCTAATCATGAAAAAACAACTATTTAAATTGATTATTGCCTGTTCGCTCGCTATTCCTTTATTGGCATTATCTGAAACTAACAGCATTAGTTTAGGAGATTTATTTAAGAAAGTTACCCAGAGCCCTGTAGCGCAACCAGCAGAAGATGCAAAATTGGGAGAAAATGGATTTAAGTCACCTGATGAAGTTAAGCGTTTTTTGCAAGGCTTAGGCTGGTTTAAGGGTGAAGTAATTGATGTTATAGATAGTCCAGCTTTTGAAGGCTTTTATACCCTAATAGCGAAAGGTTCTGATGATGTTTGGTGGCCTAATGGGATGCATTTTTCAAAAACAGACAATTTTGTTATTGGTTCAGATAGTAACTTCAAAAACGCACATCAAAAAATACTTTACGAAGTCGCAAATCAGAAACTAATCCCGTCGACACAGAGTTATGAAACTTTTGTTAAAACAAGAATGTTACCAAAAATCAATCATGGCCTATTTATAAAAATTACATACAATTCAATTGAACCGAAAGCCTATGTAATAAGTGCTGCGGATTGCCCATTTTGTCGGAAGCTAGAAAAGAATCTATATAAAGCGAAAGTTAGTCATTATGTATTGCCCGATTACAGTATGACCAATACGGATACGCAGTTGGGACGTGCTAGAGATATTCAAATAGTGTGTGGTGGTGAAAAGCCTTGGATTGATAAAATGGTAAATAACATCCCATTCAAAAATTTAGAGGCATGTACTGAAAAATATGACTACTACCTGGCAAAAGATGAAATTCATCATGTACTTAGGACAGCAAAATTAATGAGGGGATTTCCAACAACAATTTTATTCACAGAAAGTGAATCTGCCGCCTTCTCAGGTTATTGTGATGCAATTCCAAAGTTAATTAATAAAACTAATTTAGGACAAACAGCAAATCTAAACGATTGCAAATAACAATTCCATTTATATAAAAGCATCCCTAAAACACGCAGCTTTAGAGTCAATTTTCAATACGGTAAAATGCTTGCAAAGATAAATTTCAAATATTGAAAATTACCCATATATATCAATTACATATTTAAAAAAAATCTTAATTATTAAAAATTAAAGTCAACCCAGGAGTAGACTTTAATTTTTAATAATTCTGGTTATTGAACACTAAAAGTAAGTTAACTTTTTAAAAATTTTGCTCTCGTTTAGTCAGCTAATATTGAAAGTAAGCTACTAACTATTGCTTGAATTAAATGATTAATGTTGTTTCTTCCGTTTTCTGAAGTCCCATGGCGCGATGACTTCAGCATCTAGCCATAAACCTACCGCATTGTTTTGCGCATACTCTTCAGCTTGATGATAAGCTAGGCGATCTTCCACAACCAATTCTTTTTGGTATTTCCGATAAAACCAAGCCATGCCACGATGGACTTGTTCTAGATTGACATCAACGCCGTTAACGAGCACTTTGCCAACTACCCGACCATAATGATCCTGCTTGTGCCAATCAATATCCACATATCTACCGTAAACCATGTCAGATAAATCATACAGCAACATCCATACAATAATAACTGCATTAAATAAATCAATCCGTTAGCTGATAAAAACGTATGGGAAGATAACTAGTGGCTGAAATAAGCTAATTAGGTGGTTATATGAAACCAGCTTTTGGTTACGATTATTAGTGATTTTGCTTTGGCTCGAACCCTTGAACTATTCCACCTAATACACCGACCATCGTTTCCATGCCACGCGTCATTAAATCAATTTGTGCTTGATTTGGTTCCTCAGAGTAAGCCATCTGTAGCGTTTCATCTAATGGCAAAGCGCCGTGTACAGACTCATAATGCGCAATATTAATGGCTAGTAATCGCGCACATTCAGCCAACTCTTCTTTAGAAGCAAAGCTTGCAAGCTGATCTGCTAGTTTTAAGTATTGTTGAAATCGGTTCAAATCTGGCATGTAACAAGCTTTTAAAAGTAATAATTGTTTATACTAAGCTTTCCCACCACCTGTATTAAATTAACTGCTTTTATCGTTGTTAGCGATTAGCTTCAAAATATTGATCCATAAACATTGTTGCACAATAAGCACACACTAAGCTTAAGCCTATTGCCCCAAACATGAAATAGACCAATCCACCAGACTGCCAAACCATTGGTGACAACATCACTATGAGTGAGAATATTGCAAGAAATACTGGAATTAAAGGTAATGATCGGTAAATTCTAGTTTTTGTTTTTGAATTTTCAGACATGTTGTTCCTAGTTTTTGGTAAATTACCAACCTGCCTTAGCAAAGGCATCCTGTAATACATTTACGTTGATTTGCGTGACAATATCATCATTACCACCAACGACTAAATCTGGTCCATAAGAAGTTACTGTGTAAGTTAAAATATTCCCTGCTGTTGCATTGCTTACTGAGGCGATATTTCTTGCGTATACATAATTATTACCCCAAGGATCTAATGTCGTACTAGCGGGCAGGGCAGGTAAGGCCGCAGCTATTGGATAGATAAAAGCTCCTGGTGCTCCTGCTCTATTTCTGACTGCATCAGCGATGATGCTATTTTTAATATTAGACAAATCTTCACTAATAGAAGCGCGATAATCCCCAATTGTGCCATGTGTAGTAAGTCCGGCAAGTAAATCCGGAGCGGACAATGGCAACAAAATATCATCAAATGGGTTAGCTACTGCATCAGAATAATCTTTAATGACAAACTTACTGTCATTATTGGTGTTTTCAATTTCATCTGCTCCTGCTGGAGCAGCTTTTTGTATCCCGTCTCTATCGAATGCACCTGCACCATCAGCACCATGCGACATAACCACTACAACAACTGAACATGGATTATAGTTGCCACCGACAGGTGTGCAGTTATTTGTTTGATTGGCTCCGGCAGCCGGAGGTAATACGGCAGGAGTTCCTGAATGAGTTGATATTGCCCCCTTTAAGCCAGCAATAGTTTCTGAAGTGGTATTGGTCGCATTCAAAGTGACCTGATACGTGAAACGGTTGTAATACCCATCTGTTCCATTTTCATCAGATAAAGATAAGCTAGCCCATGGCACTATTCCAGTTGCAACTTGACCGTTGATGGTCGCGCCTGTGCAAGTCCCGGGTGTAGCGGCCTCCAATCCATAACCTGCTGCTCCAAGGGCTAAATTTGAAACAGCAGGGCACGGTAATCGATTGTTTCTTGCAATAAAGCTAATTAAAGCGAGTTTGATTGCTTCCTGTTTTTGTTTTGTGCTTGTAATTCTTGCCTGTGCTATCTGAGTTGAACCAGCCCCAAAAATTGCACCCATCAAAAGCCCCATGATGACAAGCACCACAGATAACTCAATCAATGTGAAACCTTTTTGTCTAACTCTCATATTACTCAATAGTGATGGCGAAACTTGACAAATCATATAGCATTTTTAAAGTAACTAGAAATAATCTTTAAAATTTGCACGAATTAATAAATATTGATATTTGGTGATTATAAACATAATTATTGTTACAATAATTATATGGACACACCAAACTCTAAAGTGAGCAAAATAGCTCCCCGTAAAAATAAACCCGGCGCTGGCCGTAAGGTAGGCACTGGTAAGTTCGGTGAGCCAACCTCTGTGATTCGCATACCGACGAGTTTAGAATCTAACGTCAAAGATTTCCTAACCGCCTATCAACAAAAGACCAAGCAGACTAGCTATGGCGAAGACATAGAAATCATCCTACCCGCCATCGACCCTCCCAAAGTCTTTCTGAATCTGTACTCTAGCCAAGTCCCTGCTGGCTTTCCCTCACCTGCTGATGATCATGTCGAGAAACGATTAGACCTCAATGAGTTTTTTCAAACGGATAAACCTTACGTATTTCTGGCTCGCGTGGGTGGTAACTCCCTCTTAGACCTCGGGATTATCAAAGGCGATATTGCCATTGTGGATCGTTCCCTTCCCGTCCGAGTCGGTCAGCCCGTCATGGTAAGAATTAATGAAGAATTCACCATGAAAATCTTTTCCGTCACTAAGCAAAACAAACCCTTGTTACTCAAAGCTAATGAGGGTGACCCGACTATTGAAAACATCCTGATTACCGATGACATGGACTTTGAGATATGGGGTGTGATTACCGGTGCAGTGCATAAGTTTTAGTCATGCGTCACATTGCCTTAATTGACGTTAACAACTTCTATGTGAGTTGTGAACGGGTATTCAATCCCAAACTGATCAATCGACCCGTCGTTGTTCTGAGCAACAATGATGGTTGTGCAGTGGCTCGTAGTAATGAGGTCAAAGCACTCGGTATTGGCATGGGTGCGCCATGGTTTAAGTTTAAAGACCTCGCTAAACAACATGGCATTGTGGCATTCTCCAGTAATTATGCTTTGTATGCCGATATGAGTAATCGGGTCATGGAGATTCTTAGAGACTTTAGCCCAGACCAAGAAATCTACTCTATTGATGAAAGCTTTTTAGACCTCACTGGCTTTGCCAAACGTGATCTTATCCAATATGGACAAGATATGCGGAGTCGCATTCTGCGATGGACGGGGCTCCCGGTCTGTGTCGGCATTGGTGCTACCAAGACATTAGCGAAACTGGCTAACCATTGTGCTAAAAAGCGACCAGTGTATGAAGGTGTATGCAACTTCAACACCATGCCCCAACAAGAGTTGAATCAACTGCTTGGTGAGATTGCTGTGGGAGAAGTGTGGGGTATTGGCAGACAACTCGCCCCTAAGCTAGAAGCCATGGGGATTCAGACCGTGCGCGATTTAAAACAAGCCAACCATCAACACTTACGGCAACAGTTTAGCGTGGTGATGCAAAAAACCATTCGTGAACTCAATGGTGAAGTATGTATTGAAATGGAAGAGCTCGCCCCTGCTAAGAAGCAAATCGTGAGTTCGCGTAGCTTTGGTCATCAGGTCACCGACTACCAAAGCTTAGCAGAATCCATCACACTGTATATAAGCCGTGCAGCGGAGAAACTACGCAAACAACAGTCCTATGCAGGTTCAGTGTATGTGTATATCCGCACTTCACCCTTTAAAGAAAAAGAACCCTTTTACAGTAATGGCATGACCATCCCACTCCCCACGGCTACGGATGATACGAGACTACTGGTGAACGTTGCCTTATGGGGGCTAAAGCAACTGTTTAAGCCACACTATAACTACGCTAAAGCTGGGGTGATGCTGAGTGAACTGGTGCCAGTGCAAGGCATACAAACCGACCTATTCTCATCCGTACAAGTGAACCCTAAATCCAGCAAACTCATGACCACCTTAGACCAGATTAATCAGAAAATGGGCAAAGAGTCCATCAAGCTAGCCAGTGAAGGTTTTAAGCGACCTTGGAAAATGAAACAAGAAAACAAGAGCCCTTGCTATACGACGAAGTGGGAAGATTTGGTGGTGGTTGGCTGAGACTAACGCATATTAGAAATTACTTTATTTATACCTACCCCATTTACTACTAGTTACTCAAATTGGGTAGGTATAAATAAATTAAATTAAAGTGACTAAAATACAACAAAAATACATTTTTATCACAAAATTTACTTTAGCTACTTAAAATATTAGCAAAATACAAATAATTATATTTACATTATTTAAATATGTGATATAGTAAGTATAGTTAATTGAAATTTTAAATTAACTGAATAAAGAAAATTTATGTTAACCACTGAATAAGTGGGTTAGAAGTAGTAAAGTAGTGTGAAGTTAACCACCGAATAAGTGGGTTAGAAGTAGTAAAGTAGTGTGAAGTTAACCACCGAATAAGTGGGTTAGAAGTAGTAAAGTAGTGTGAAGTTAACCACCGAATAAGTGGGTTAGAAAAAAATGAGTTTTACTCATTTTTTTAAAAGGCCGATAATTAAAAACTATCGGCCTTTTTTTACTTATAAACAAACCTTCTGCTCATAATAAAAAGTTAACTCAATAAAAAAGGACGCATTAGCGTCCTAGTTTCAGGCTAACTGTAATTTAGTTCACTTTGTCTTTAAGCGTTTTACCTGCTTTAAATACAGGTGCATTTTTAGCTGCGATTTGGATTTCTTTACCTGTAGATGGATTACGGCCTGTGCGTGCTGGTTTCTTGTTCACTTGAAATGTGCCAAAGCCGACTAAGGCAACATTGTCACCCGCCTTTAAGCGGTCACCAATGGTGGTAATAAATGCTTCTAGTACACGACCAGCATCCGCTTGTGTGACCCCTGATAATGCAGCTAGGTTGGCAATTAATTCTGATTTGTTCATGAGTTTCCTTTGATAAATTTAGTTGTTATACGGGTATTGCGAAATTTTGTGTGAGTACAATAATGTACATACTGTTGCGCGTCAATACAACTTAACAAATAAGACATTCACGATGTAGCTCCAGTAATTTTTCTTTAAGTTCTGCCTGGATGTTTTTGCAACTCAAGCCTTTTTCTTGATCTGTCAAAATTAAGTGATGGCGATGACTTTCTGGCCACTCATCCACCTCATAGCCTGAGAATAAATCATCAATTGCTAACCACTTTTTAAAACCAGTTCTGCTTGCATGACATTCTATTTGTTCAAATCTGTTCATGTTGCCACCATAGGAGTTTTGGTACATTTGGTGGTTCATTTGGCTGTGCCAAGTCGCTCCAATCACACGTTCTTTAAGTTTCAATGGCATTTTACTAAGTGTGCGGTCATAGCCAAGCACGCGTACCCAGCTCGTTGAAAGCACAATCTTGGCCTGAGAATATGGTGCTAAGGCATCATCTAGAATTTGAGCATGCATGAATAGCTCCCCCTCAGCTCTCAATACTAAGGGCCGATTTGGTGGGTTAAAGACCGCATCTGGGTGTAGCACCCCATCAAAATCTAAATATATAATCATATTGCTTTACCTATTTTCTTAACTTGTTTGCTTCGGTTAACATGTTATATACATGCTTATTGTAATAGCTATACTCATGGTTAAATTGAAGCTTATAAGCCGTTGCGATCCACTTTGCAACAGCAGCGCTTCTGGAAATGCCAGCTTTACAATGCACCATAATACCTTCGACATTTGGCGCAATGGCATTCACAAAACTAACTATCTCAAGTGCATGTTGGGGAGTCATCAAAACATTAGGCTCATATAACATTTCAACTTCAATATCGTGAAATTCGCTTCTATGCAATGCATGCCATCCATCTAATAGCTTAGCTTCCCCAAAAGCCGAATCCGGCTCTGAGATACTGATGATTGCCCAGTTATTCCAACCTGGTGTTGTTTCTGCAGTGGCCCGACCGACGAACATCGTTTTGTTCAACATCTAGATTACTCCTCTTAAATTTCCAACTTAAACTTCAACCGCAATTATTTAAACTTTTTCCTGGCGGTAAATGCGATGCTCATCCTCACCACCGGCCACAATCATGCCGCCAAACATGTCAGTGACACCGCGAAATCCAACCCCATGCGCGCTAAACCCTAGCGCATTTTCATGGGCAGAATAATTCAGTCGATCGTGGTGGTGCCCGTGAAAGCTATATTTCACCTTCATACTTTTCGCCAATAAATCAATAATTTTAAATCCATGTGGATGACAACTTGGTGCTTCGTGTGTTACTAAAATATCTGCATGCTGACCATATAGATTTAACCAAACATCATGAAAAATACTCGTTTTATGTTTGCGTAATTGCATATCTGATTTTTGAGAGCTGATTTTGTGATAAACCACTTCGGTGTTCAAATGTTGTGATAAGGCATCATATGAATCATGATTTGGATTTGCATCGACCGGATCAGGCCACCAGATTTTTTCTCTAAAAATACCCCCCAACCCTGCCACTCTGATGCCATCAATTTCCACCACGCGCCCATGCAAATTACGATCTGCGATTGCTGAATTGAAAAGATTGTCATGGTCAGCTTTTGAGTCTGAATCGTGGTTGCCATGGATATAGAAGACTTCTGTTAGCTCCATTACTTCAGCCAACTCAATCTCAAGCGGTCTTTGTGCTTGTAAGTCACCTAAAAAGATGATGGCACAAGGTTTTTCATGCTTTACCACTGGTAAAACATGCTCAAATGAACCATGTACATCGCCAAACATTAAAATCATCTTTTACCAATCCTCAATCGTTATATCCTTTTCATTAACAGTGCGATTAATAAGCCTCCATTTAGCCCAGACATAATTGGCATCTGCATTTTGGCTTGATGGCCCACACAGCTCATAAATCCGTCCAGAGCTTGTTTTACCTCGTAACCTTAACGGGTTAAATTCAACAATGTCAGACGAGACCCTGCCTTCCCGGCACATACAGTCGTAACCGATGAAATGTCTGGAAATAACTCCTTCAGAATTTTTAGACTCTTTAATGCACCATTGAGTTAATTGAACGTTTGGTTGCGCAGTCAATGAAGCCACTGGGTGTACACCACCAGAAACTCCTACTAAAACGAATTTCTTTTCTTTCATGAATTAATTTCGCATCGCATTTTGTGACTCGTTGACCATATGCTTTTCAATTAGAAACCTTGTCGTTTGGTTAATTTTTCTTGGGCTAGCACTTTGTTTTATGACTTCAATATCCAGAAGGGTTAAGTCAGGCAACATACGTGTATCTAAACCTAATTCAGACGCAAATGCTTTGCGTGCACCATTGAGTAAAGCCATAAAGTGTTCTGGACCTGGTGCTTTTACGACGACAATGTGAAAGCGCTCCAGCAATGGCATTGGCAGTGACCCAATGGCATTGGCTGTGGCAATCCAGCTCACCCAAGATAAATCACAAGGCATGCTTAAACATTCATCAAAAAAGTTTCTGCTATTGGCAGGTTCCAACAACCCAAGAAGTACATCCCATATGCGTCCATTTCTAGCATCAGGACTAGCTTTATCAAGCTCATCCAACAAAATCATTGGGTTGGTAATACTTTCGGTGGCAATGGTTTGCAACACTAAACTCGGACGGGTTGAAGACCAGCCACGTGCCAAACCTTTCAACAACATGCTATCGTTACTGCCGCCCACCATAATGGTTCTGAAAGGTACATTACATAACTCTGCAACTCTACGCGCCCATGTGGTTTTACCGAGTCCTGAATCGCCCGCTATCAGCAGTGGCCTTAACTTAAAGGCTGGCTTAGCGTTGTATTGTTGTATTAATAATTGCTGGTACACAATCGCATTAATATTGCTAAACCAAGGAAACTCTTTGTCTAAAGTTGACTTAACTAACTCAGGATCTGGCAATCGAATAAGCGGTAAATTTCGCTCTAATTTTTTATAAATGCCAGGCTTAAAATCGCTGTCTTCAGGAATCTTTTGCTTGATGACTTGCAAACTTAAAGGGTGCTTGCCATTAGCATCTGCATTTCCTTGCATTTTTAGTTGCAGCAAATTAAAGTCTGGATGTTTATCAAAATTATTTGCTTTAAGTACCTCTTCTATCAACTCAAAACACTCTTCGTCTGGTTCGTTCTCTAAAGCCAGGTTAATTACAGTAGCGGCGCGATGCATTTCAGTAATGCTTATCCGTTTCGACATCACAATATGGGCCAAAAATTCCTTCGCATGCAGTTTTGCTTGGTCTATCATTTCAGTATTTTCATTGATAAAAAATAGCAGTTGCACGAGTCTTACCTTAGAGCCTACATGACCTAAATGAGCCGCCCATTGATGCCACTTAATGGCCTCTTCTAGACCGTTTGAACGCGGTACATCACCCGACTCAATTCGTAAAGCAAGTTGATTTGCACTGTTAGGATTCCTATCATAGGCGCTCCTATATAGCGCTAACAATTCTAATAGAGCGTCAGAGACCTTTTTAGGTTTATCCTGACGCATGGCCGAGTCAGCCGCTTTTAACCATTTAGGCATTTCAGGACATTCAACATTTGGGAGTTCGTCCATTATTTTAAGATGTCCTTTTGTTGATAGATTGCCTCACAAGTTTTACATTTCACATGCACCCAGGAAGCTTGATAAAGTTTTCCTGGTAGCCCACATTCTTCACAAGTCACAAGGCTTTTAGATTCTGCTTTTGAAATAGATTGGTATATTTTTTCAATCATCGCGTCCGATGCTAATTTGTCTGCCTCGGTCACCATTGCGTTTGTAAAATCTGAGGTGTGGATATAAAAGCGCAGGCCACCAAACTTTTCTTTCACTTGTACGACATTTGGCCAAAGTTGCATTTCAGAACTTTGCACAATTTCCGAAATTTCAGCGCATAGTTCATTAATTAAGTCGTACCAACCGCTACCACATTCAAAACCAAATGTTTCATCTAAACTACACACTTCACCGTTGTGCTTTCTGAACAACATGGGATAGGATTCAGTTAATTTCTGTGCTTTTTCTTTATTCATTTTTTCTCCAGTCAAATTTTTTAACTTAAATCTCAATAATATAATTTGGATTAAAGTCACGATTTTCTTCACCGTCTGGGTATCGACAATAGCCCCTGGGATTACAAACGATTCTGGTTCCGTCAGCATTGACTAGCCCTGCATCTTGCATCTTTTCTGTATTGTCATAAGAGTGTGAACTTGGGTGGAATGCTTGATAATCGAATGAATCATGGGTATGTCCATGTATCCAGGCATTACTGTACCCAAAAAGGTCATCAAGATTACTCGCAAAACAAGCGCTCAAATGACTTTGTTTATAGCGCTCTGCCACTGATAGCTGAGATGGTAAATGATGTGTTACCACAACCGTTTTGCCAGTGAATTTCTCAGCTTTTAGTTTTTCATTCAGCCAGGCCACTGATTCATCGTGCAAATCAATACTGTCCTGTGCGGTAAACATCCATTCGCCATTGCTAATGACTCTAAAATCATTCAAACAATTTTGACCTTCAACGATACAAATTTTTTTAAGTGCTTCACCAAATAATTTGAAATCAGTCCAAAGGGTTGTACCCAGAAAGCGGACTCCATTGATAATGACTTCATCATTATCAAGGAAATGCACACCAGTTTTTTTTGCTGCAATACGAAGCATAGCGAGTACATTTTTACGGTCATTTCCATAAAATTCATGATTGCCGGCGACATAAGCAATCTCGTTATTTGGCCAAGTTTGTCGAGCCCAGTAAATGCCTCGATCACCTTGCCAAATATCCCCTGCTAGCACTACTACATCTGCTTCAGCAGTGGGCTTTTGCATGTTGGAGAACTCAAGATGTAGATCACTTAAAACTAGTATTTTCATATGTAATATCCAAAAAAAGGCCTCATAAAGAGGCCTTGTTCTGTACTAAATCATCAAAATTTAGGCTACAGAGGGCCGTCCCTCTCAGTGATTACTGAGTTGGTTATCGCTGCAAAATAATTCGTGCATTTAAACTTCAACATTACGACTTCTTAATTATGTGATTAACCTACTAAGCTAATCATATAGACCCTTAAATTCCAATTGATAAAGGCAATCAATCTATTATTAGTTCGACCTCATTAAGTTTGATATACTTAATGGTCAAATAATTTACTATAAAAGGTATTATATCTATTATACTTTCTAAAGTCAATAGATAAATATATATACAAATGGACGTGCGCGATTTATTTAAAACTTTAGTCAGTCTTTCAAATTTTAATGCAGCTAAGATAGCAGACTTAGCTGGCGTGAAACGGCCTAACTTGTACACTTGGCAAGGTGGAAAGACGCAAGCGCTATCAGATGGCAATATTGAAAGTCTCTTCAATATTTTGGGGATAATCAAAGGCAAACTATCGCCTGAAATTGTTTACCGATGGCAAGTTGATTTTGAAGTGGATAATTTAAAAAGTGTGCTTAAACACTTTGTGAGCCAAGATTTCTTAAATCAGGCAGTAATCTACTTTATTGAAATTGATGGTTATAACGAGACTGAGTCTAAAAAACATAACCTGATTCAAATTCCACAACCAACAGGCAATTTGACCATATTAATTTCAGCTGAAAACAGGCAAGCCGTTGGATTCCCAGTAAAAAGCGCAAAATTGGGATTTGGAAAAGATAGTGAGAAGGTAAATATATCGAGTGAGCAGTGGCTAAATTGGTGGGATGCCACATTGTTGTCATCCACACAATTTTGGACGGAGTTTTCTCTTTATCTTAAAACTTTCAATAGCGAATCCAACACATACAATGATCAGCAGGATATTGATCAACTAAATGCTTATCAAAGTATCATTACAGAAAAGACTGCCGAAAATGCTGGGCTTAAAGCAATTGTCAGATCCTTGTTGCGAGAGCTAAGAATAGTTAACCCAAAAAATACGCTGTTAAATCATGAAAACCGGGATTTGATATATAGGGAGTTTTACGAGCATGAACTATCTAAAATGCGCAAAGACGACTAAAAATATAACTTATTGATTTTAATAAATAATATTTTAAATTGGTGATGAGATGACTAACTTTTTTGATTGATTAAAGTCATCTATTTCTAAGCTTACTGTTCTTTTATTTTGTCTTTGTTAGATATTTCTGTGGGATTTTGATTGCTTTTCACAGGTGTTAGTCCCATTAAAGTAAGCTTTCCTGAATCAAAAATCTCCTAATAATCTTCTGGTGCATGTGTTGTAGTTGTCATTGGCCGAATTTTGTAATTTGTCTCGTTTTCTGGTTGGTCGATTGTTTACCTACTTCAAATTTAATTTATTTTGCCTATATATTTGGTGACGAGATGACTAACTTTTTTGATTTCATCAAGCATGTCTATTCTTAACAAGATGCTAGTAATGGTAGTAAATTCATAGGGGTGGTATTTATCGTGGCAATAAGATTACTTTTATTTTGTATTATACAAAACCCAATTTAGTTATATTTCTAGTTTACTTATCCCGTTAAAACGGGCCTACGCCATATCTGGCGCCAAAGTCAAAACCAAAAGCAGTCACTAAAAATCTAAGCATAATAATTAAATTCTTAGCTAAACATCAACCAGTATATCGAGACATAATTTGTCAGTAAATTGAATTGGGGTAAACAGAAGTAATCAATTACCATCATTCTCTATTTAGTTAACTTAATAAGCGCGTAGCGCATCGCATTTGAGCAGATTAGGCAAAAGTAAAAAATATTCACTTCGGCAATAATTGAAGTGCTGCGAAGGCATATTAGACAAATTATCCCCTCCCTTAACCTAGCTGGAATCATAAGTCATTTCGAGACGCAATCTAAGAATGACAAGTCAATTTAACTTAAAAATGTACTTAATATCCGAAACCACCAACACTTAATTTATAAATACTCTTCTGCCACATCTTCAAATAAAAAATATTATTAAGCGTTACATTGCATTTACATCTACAAAAAAATTTCCTAGACATAAATTTATCAAATGCTAAATTAATAAATGGGTTCACTACTTACTTCAAAATAAATATCTTGAAGCACAGTTCTGAGAATATCTATTTTATATAAAGAAAAGGTAGTTAAGAATGTATTTTAAAGTTTACGATACGATTGCAAACACTATGTCTCCAAGAGACAGTCTAGTGCTGAGTTATATTATTAATAATAGTCAAAAACACGGTTATTGTTACTCCTCAGTTGACACAATGGCAAAAGCAATCAACATTAATGACTCGACGCTAAGAAATTCCATTAAATGGCTGGAAAAAGAGGATTATGTTAATAGAAAAAAACAATTTAAGCGAGGTCTGCAGCAAACAAATAAGTTAACGCCAACTCCTAAAACATATTCGTTGATAGCGGTTTCTCAACTGTCAATCAAATATACTAAAGTTAAATCAGCACCAAAAAAATTGACTTTTTCAAAAACAAGAACTCCGAATCAAGAAATTGCGGATAAGATTAGATCCCTTAAAATTGCAAAGAGTTGTTTGATAAAAGCCGGGTTTAATAATCCCAGCGTAATATCAATTATTAATGATCATTACAGTTATCTAAACTCAATTGGCCAGAGTAGGAATTAAAATATGGCTAACATGAACAATAAATATCGCCGCATGAAATTACTTAGAAAAATGAATTTGGAGTTTGTGTTAGCCTCATTTGATATTTATAGAAATTTTCGTGGTTCCTTTCAAACAGATAATTGGGAAGCCAAAATGTCAAATGATTGCGCCTCTATTAAAATCACCAATGGCAAAACAATTACATCTGCAATTGATCTCGTTCAGTTTGTTTGCAATCTTGATTCTGTTGAGGGATTTGAAGTTGCCTATAATTATTTAAACAAACTTGATGAAAAAAGTATAAAAGTTAAAATTCATGAAAATAATATAAAAAATAGATCTGAAATTCCAGCATTATTTGACTGAATAGATTTAAAAATGGCTTAGGGTGGTAAATTCACAGGGGTGAGTAATATTGCTTAAAGGCACCACCTTTTCTAAGTCAAACTAGCCACTTTCTATTACGTAATGTGAGCCACATTCAATTTAAAATAGTAGTCAAAATAAAGAAAATTAAATTACCGATTGGCAAAAAAATCCCCAAAGCTGACAGTAAATTAACTCCCTTAATCTGATTCTAAATTTACTAATTTGTTAAGTAATTTCTTGGAGAATATAAAATTAATTTGATATGCTGAACCAAATTTCTTATTTAGTAATGACCTACATATCATTCTGAAGCTATTATGTTCTATGAGAATTGCTGTTTGCTTGATTCAGTCTCATCCGAAGGTTCAGTTGTTATGCTTTCTTATACTTCTCAATAATTAAGCGAAACAGCTCTGCTTGTGCAATCGCATCAGCAAGTGCATCATGATTTGCAGAAGATTTTGGCTGAAGGTCCTTAATCATCACACTTGATTTTGACTGACTCCACTGATTATTTGTGACAGCAAAATACATCGCTTTGATATCCAACGAGGCAAATCCAAATGGATTTTCAACTTGAGCATCATAAAAATAGTAGTTAATGAAAGACCAATCAAAGCATGCATTCAATCCAACAAAAATAGGCTTTGAGTTCGCCCCAGAAACCTTGATAACCCAGTCACGAAACTGCTGCATCGCTAGTGCAGGATCCAAACCTACTTTTGATAGCACTTCTAAGTCAAAACCTGTCACTTTCAAAGCTTCTTCATCAACAAATTTACCAGTCGGTTTTAACAGGCATTCGAAAGATTGTTCCGGTGCATATACATTACAGGCACCGATAGAGAGCATGCTATACAAGCCTGGCACTGGACCAGATGCCTCAATATCAACAGAAATAAATAATTCAGGATTACTTGCCATTCCTTACTCCTTTCTAATAGCCTGAAATTCCGCCTGAAATCGAGTATTGCCTCGAACTAGCCAAGCTCTGATACCTTCCGAACCTAGATTGCGTCCAACAATAATGGCAATAGGCGAAGGCAGTTCATGTTGATTGTCTTTGATTAACTGATGAAAACTTTGCATATCCTGCGAGGACAAATTTGGAATATCCTCAGGATGAGAATGCCAATAGCCTATTAATCTAAGATTATTCTCATTGGCTTCCTTAGTCTCTATGCGGCAACGCTCGTGATCGAAATCCAAAGAGTATCTTGTAGATTTATCTTTAGAATTGGGGGGGGTTGCTAGACACAGCACCACTCCGTCCTGGTGATTGTTGTGTACAAACAATAAACCACCACACTCATGCTGTTTACCAAACTGCCTGTTTGTGTCAAACAAGTTATAAACCGATTTTGAAACCAAGAGCTTGACTCCGATCTCTCTGAAATACCACTGCCAAGCATATGGTGAGTCACTATCCTCCAGCGGACTCTGGTACTGGCCATGGGAAGATGAACTCGCAACTTCCCATTTCTGCGGGAAGAGGCGGTCCTTTATACGTGCCACCATATTCTTCAATTTTTTTTGTGCTTCCAACAAGTGCATGCCATTCTGGTTTTTCAATTGGTTTAATAAGTTGGTTCAATGCATATTGAACAGTTTTTCCTGCAATCCTTGCTAATGCAACTGGCCCTCCAGGAATATAACCACCTCCACATGCAGGCAGTGCTTTAACTCCACCATCGGGCCACTCTGACATGGTTTTAGCAAATACTCCTTTTTCAAAAAGGTATCGACCATCATGCTTCCCCCCTTCGGGCGCACTCAGAATATGGCCAACAATTCCATGAGGCTCACTCCAAGCTTGGATCATGGACCAATCTGTCCCTTTCGATTTCAAATTCCATAAATAATCTTCTGAGTTCCAGTTTGCAGTGGTTACTATAACCAAATCTGCTTCTGATAAAACTTTGGCGTGACTCCTATTATCTGATTGAATTTTTTGAGTACTATAATCAACTTCAACAGTGGGTACATCTCGGTTAACTCTATCTGCCAGAGCTTTAGCTTTATATTCTCCTAGCTCTGAAACGCCAAGAGTATGTCGTCCTATGTTTACATCTTCAAATCTATCGTGATCGATCAGAAAGAGTTTGCCTACTCCAGATCTTGCGAGTAGTACAGCAACTTCACCGCCAAGGCTGCCTGCACCTACTAAGACCACCATTTTATTTGCCAAGCCCAGCGCAGCTGGACCTGCTCGTTGATGAATGACCTCTGCATCTAGTACATCAATAGTTGAGAACCTAACATTCAGGTTCACTTTGTTCGAGAAGAATTTTCGTCTGGTTGTTCTCCTGCCATAAAGTGTGGCATGTTTTTTCTTTAAATCAATGTTCTTTTCTGTAAATACAAAACCTTGTAACGCAATCTCATCAGTCGGCAACGAAAGAATTAACCACTTAATCGGCAGGCCAGAGTTATCCTCAAACCATCTGGTAAGCATAAAAAATAGATCTGGCTTCACATGATCTTTGATCCAGCCAAGCAAGTCATCCTTTTTGATAACATTTGAAGGTGTTGTATCTAGTTTAAGAAAAAAAGCTGGCTTCGCTGTTGCTCGTTGCTTCAATGTACTACGCTTGTATCTTTTTTCAAATCGAGAGATAGCCTCATAGGTTTCCCCGCCAATGTACTGCCCGCTAATCAAGGGATTATTGGCATTTGCACTAACCACGAATAATGGACAGCTTTGAATTGGCAACTTGACCAAAGTAAATCTGCTTGGTGATTCATCCAGCTGATGCGCCCAATATGATCTGATTTCGCTTGAGAACTCCGTTTCTCTAGCAACTGTATCAGAACCCTCCAATGAAAACTGTATCAATTTAACTAGCTGATTCATTGCGACAGAAACTGCTTCCTCTGGCGAGGTAGTTATGGGCTCTTGGTTTGCAGCAAATAAGCAAACTCCATAGCTCATTACGTGAGGCCAGACTTGAAATGCCGATGGAGTAATTGCAAACACCGGCAATTCATATGGAAACTCTTTTGGAAAACTAATCCGTAATGTTCGCCTAACCCCTGTGTAGTCTGGTGGAAGCAGATAACTAAAAGCTGCAGTTTCTTCCAATTTTGTTTTTACTAGCTTCAGTTGGTATGCTGAATCGCCTAAAAAACGTTTTAGCTCGGCGATCCCTCGTTCCAACTCCTCACTCATGTAACTGACTTATCCTAAACGACCAGAATGCTGAATTGACTGAGGTTTGTTAGAAGCAACTGCCTGCCCACTCATTGTTGCAAGTGCTACTGTTGCACCAGTTTTACCTAATTCACGGCCTGGCAAATTCCAGTCTTGAGGGAGGTAACGTAGCGTCTTATCAACTGTGGATGGGCCAATACTGAATGATTCATTCAACGCCTCCTGGAATAAAGCATTTGAAGAAAACTCCTGCAAGCCAATAGAAAAAGCTGTGACTGCACCTGAGTACCAGTCAAAAAAAGCAGCTTGGTAATTTTCCCCATCCTCTCTGTTCCATTTTTCGGCAAAATTTTCATTTTTATTGACTGGATTAAGCACTTCCCAGTGACCAGGTGTACCTTTGATAAACTCAGGCATGGTTTCAATTACGGCCTGCATTACTTCGAATGGGTTATGAATCACAATATTCGTTTGATTGTTCGCAAGCTTTTCGTAGGCAAACCCTGCCAGGGTCGTTAATATGGCAGAAATTGGACGATAATCTTTTTTTGATGGATTCTTTTGCGCCCAAATGTCACGAGTGCGTTTAATCAGTTTTATCAACGCTCTTAAAACATTTGGGTCAACGTATTCGCCATACTCAGGCATGTTTTCCACTGACGCTTTACTGACTATTTCAGTGCTTTCACGGAAGCTATCCATTGCCATCACCGGTAATGTTTTTTCTGAAATATTGTTAAGCCAATCACTATATTCAATTGGGCTGCTTGCTTTCCAACCTTGCTTGCGATCCGGAACTTCTAAAGCACCTTTACCGCAATCTTCCACGTTACCTTTCAAGTTTCTCGCAGGCGTAACATCGATGTGAAAACCAGGGTTTTCATCTGCATATTTTATGCGGATACCACGGCGCAACTCTTCAATATCTGCAGTAACCCTCTTACCATCTTGGAATCTCTTCTGGATGGCTGTGAGCACATCTTCTGCAGAAGTAGTTGAAGCATTTTCAAGCCAAACAACCGCATCTGCATCAACTGTGCCCAAATCATCTTTTGCATCTTGAAGTGGTTTAATCGCAGTTTTAAGCCTGATTGAACCTTGTGGAAAGATGTGAGCACTTTTCAGAACCGGGTCATCCGCTCCATTTAAAATAGCGCCCAAGGTGGCGTAACGGGCATTAATGGTTTCATAAAGTGACGGTGGAATGGAAATATCGTAAGCAGCCTGTAACAGAACCGCCTCCCAACTTTTCTTACGTGAATCTTCAAACGCAGTACTCATCGTTTCTCCTTAAGTTCGTTAAGCTTTATATGCAATCTGAAAGCGTTACTTGGGGGATCGCGATCATAAATGGCATATGGATGTTTATGGTTGGTGGTTAATAATGAACCAAATTTGATCGCCATTGCGGCGGGAATAGCTGCAAATACATGAATTGGTTTAGGGCTTGATGCTTCCAGTTGGCTCAGTGCTTTTTGAATCTCAATTCCAAAGTGTGAGATTGCTTCTTCATTCTGAACAATGTTGTAATTAGGCATAGTTGCAGAAAATTTCGCAATTGAGCAATTTGGCAAAATACTTAACACATCTCGGTCAGGAATATCACCAGAAATGGACATAACGAGTGCATATTCGGCATCGCCATTTTCAGTAAATGAAAATTTGAATTCAGGTACAGGTGCATTCACATCTGGCCAACGCAGCCTAGTATTTCTGTTGGATGAATAGATTTTGTGGCGAATCCTGTCGCCAAGCTGCTGCCCGAAAATCATTAAACTGGGAATATCAGCAATACCGACAACACCAATGATTGGATTATCTCCAAGTCTGCCTCTATAGAGGGTTAAATCATGCTCAAGTTTTTGATTGATGTTTGATTTGAACTGCTCGTAATATCTGTCATCACGGCCATAACGATCAACTACAGGCCCTTCAATGGTCAGAGGTCTGCATATGGGTTGAATCGCATCTCGCCATAAGGCCTGCTGTAATTCGCCAGGATCGATTCTGACCGGCGTTTCAAAATGCTTACCGATAATAATGATTCCAGCAGAAGGATGAGTAATTGCATGGTTTGCTGCAAACTCCACTTTAGAGAGAAATGCTTGGTGAACTGCTGTTAAATCATCTTTGGGATAACCATCCGGTGTTTTATCGATTATGTTGTGACATGTCGGACAAAGCAACATCAGGTTGTTCGGATCGTCAGTCAAGGCTTCTGAGATTTCAGGTGTCTGATTTGTATCGGACCTTGGCCCTTTGGGGCTAGCTGGAATTATATGAGCAACTTCACCCAGTTTTGCCGGGGTGAGTGTAATTAAATCTTGTGTTAAATCAAGACTACATAATTCGCAGTGACCAGCTGCGCGGCTCCATACATAATTTTTAACCTTAGGGTCGGTGTCAAACCGGTTTTCGGCCACAGCTAATCCTTTACGGTGATTTTGTTTACTTCATTTTTTTCCTCATATAACTTAAGATGGGGGTAAATTTCACGAATTCAAGAGATGGCGATTTATAATTCAAGAATTCCTACAAATTTTGTAGAAATAACTGCAACAAATTTAATTATGATTCATCTGTAAATGGCGTAATTACTAACTATACGAAATTACTGAATTTTTAGTGCAATTTATACCTAGAGGGGGTCAAATATGTGTGCAATTCAACATTCTAATGCCACATGAATTGTTTTTCTTTGTTTAATTTAATGATTAACTTCACCTGGCATCTTAAATCTTCCCGTCCTTTTTTGCCTTTAAAAATAGCTCATAATCTGCAACAGTAATTTGAACTGTCTCAATACTCACTTTTTTGATACCAACTTCTTCCAATATTGAGTCCTCTAAAGATTGAAAGATTTTGCGAAGACTTAAGATGCGTGGATTATTAATATAATTCTTAGCCGCTACAGTGGCTGGCGCATGGTTGAGCGCATTTTCAATAGTTATATTTGATACGCCCTCCTCGTTTAACAGTGTAGCAAATGTCCGTCTTAGATCATGTGGCGAAAATTTTAATCCTGTTTGCGAAATGAGTTGCTGTATAGTTTTATTAGGTGAGACTATATGCTTCATTTGCTTTGTCAATGGACTTCTCCTACTTGATTGAAATACCCAAATTGACTGACCAACTTTTGTGCCATCTCTTTTAGTGTAATTTCTCTCATTATTTTCAATTTCACGTCTTGCAAGAATCTCCCTAACGTATCTTGTAAGCGGGATAATATGCTCCCTGCGCCCCTTTGTTGTATAATCTGGCAGGGTAATTATGTTGTTATTTAAATCGACATTTTCCCATTTTAATTTCAATAATTCTGATTTTCTCGTACCAAAAAAGACGCTGAGCTGAAGCCAATCAGCAATTGCTAGGGAGTCTCTGCTTTCTCTACTTCTTAAATTCTCAACTGCTTCCCACCATAACTTTAAGGACCCTTCTGTTTCTCCCAATCTACGATTCCTAGAATTACTATTGTGCCATTTAGGTAATAATTTATTGAGTTTTTTAAATGGACTATCAATAGTCAATTCTTTTTTAAGTACTGTGTAATTAAATGCTGCCCTAAAATATCGCATCGTGACACTTGCTTGGGTCATGCCGCCATTTGAAGCACTCTTGGAAGTTATAGATCTAGTTTGTCTTATTATTTCATCATGAAGGTCATCGCCTGTAATATCTAAAATTGAACGATTCCAAAGATTACTTTCTTTTAACTTTAAGGCTGCGCGCTCATAATCTTGCAATGTTCTTTCCCTTGTTTTATTTTTGCCTGCCAGAGATTTTTTATATTCAACATATAGTTCCCACGCAACTTTCGAAGTAACTTTACTTTTAGAAATTTCTTTTTGTGTTTGAACCTGTTTTTTCTTCTTTTCTAAACTTGGATCTAGTCCTTGGCGTATAAACGCTGCAGCCTCTTCAGCAAGTTGACGAGCGCCTTTAAATGTTTCACCCGTTGCAGGATCAAATTTAGATTCTAGCGGATGACTTAATGCAGGACCCAGTGCCAACCTAACAGGCTTGAGACCAAGTTTCATTTGAAAAATCCAAGTTTTTGTTCCCGATGGATAGATTCTTAATCCTAGTCCAGGAGTCTTAGTGTCGCGTATTGTATAATCTGTATTACGAATAGTCGCATTTTTTGCAACTGCTAGCGTCAAAAGTTTTTTCTCAGTCATATGCAATATTGGTGAAGTAAAATTTCATAATATCACAACAACTCATATAAGGCTCCCTAGAGGCTCCCTAAAAATGAGGTTAATCGAGAATAATTGAGGTTTGTTAAGGCAAGCTAAATTTTACAGAGATGTTTTAATATATTGATTTATAATGATTTAATAAATATTTTCTTTATTTTATTTTGGTAGAGCAGCGGACTTTTAATCCGTTTGTCGTGGGTTCGATCCCCGCACACCCTACCAAT
>Ga0209717_1000050_pt1 | contig 146275 bp, 141 predicted proteins | sample AD_UKC048_MetaG_FD_184418 | JGI IMG/M metagenome (GOLD analysis project Ga0209717, IMG submission 184418) | Active sludge microbial communities of municipal wastewater-treating anaerobic digesters from USA - AD_UKC048_MetaG (SPAdes) (version 2) | ecosystem: Engineered > Bioreactor > Anaerobic... | reverse complement strand
CCCCGGCGTTAGCCGAGGTTTCATTCGCTCCCCCTGTTGGATCCCGAATTGCTTCGCGCTCGGGACAGGCTTTGAACCAACGACCCTCTGATTAATCCCGCACCTGCGGGACTCTAACCAACTGAGCTAAAGGCATTAAAAAACCCCGGCGTTAGCCGAGGTTTCATTCGCTCCCCCTGTTGGATCCCGAATTGCTTCGCGCTCGGGACAGGCTTTGAACCAACGACCCTCTGATTAATCCCGCACTTGCGGGACTCTAACCAACTGAGCTAAAGGCATTAAAAAACCCCGGCGTTAGCCGAGGTTTCATTCGCTCCCCCTGTTGGACTTGAACCAACGACCCTCTGATTAACAGTCAGATGCTCTAACCAACTGAGCTAAAGGGGAATCCCGTTTGGGGTTGCAAAAATAGGGGATTTTGGCTTTTTAACAAGTTGTACACCCTCATTTTTAGTGAAAAATATTCCAGAAACCGCTCTCCTCCATACCTACAAACACTCCCTCCTCCCGGATCTCCACGGGCCAGTGCTTGAGGTAATAGCCCTCCCCGCTTACATTCCGGCCGTTTTGCAGGCTGAATTTGTACCGGTGCAGGGGGCAAACCACATTTCCCAGGGCATCAATATACCCATCGGCCATGATGCCGCCGGCATGGGGACATTTATAGGCAAAAGCGAAAATTTCGTCTTTAAATCGCCCAAGACAAATCTTTTTGCCCTTCAGTTCGGCCACTGCAATGCCGTTTTCGGCCCAGGAGAGCTCGTTGGGGTGGTCGGCGAGTTTGTGGAAGGAAATTTTCCCTGACATGGTAGTGCGTGATGGAGGATGAGTAATCAGTAATGAGTAATGAGTAGCCCCGGGAAACACATTAAAGATTAGAAAGCGGTTAAAAGTTGAAAAATAATATCTCTGCTATCAGACTCTGGCTATTCTGTAGTGAAATTTCCCGAGCTACTCATTACTCATTATTCATTACTCATTACTGCTGTCAGCATCTTCCCCATAGAAGAAGTCAGTCTTATACGGATACCTGATCCTATACAGCTTCCGCACTTTGTCGAGGATTGTCTTGCGCAGTCCATCCAGGTTGCGGCGCTCCACGGCGGCTACAAAGACGGCATTGCCACCGGTCTCGTGCTGCCAGCGGTCATATAAATCATGGAGTATTTCTTTCTTAGTATCCTCTTCCAGCCACTCGTCAAAAGTCTGCTTCTCGTAGAGGTCCATTTTATTGAAAATGGTCAGCGAAGGTTTCTCCGCGGCATTAAGCTCCTGCAAAGTCTTGCTGACCACCGCAATCTGCTCTTCATAATTGGGATGAGAAATATCTACCACATGCAATAAAATATCCGCCTCCCTTACTTCATCGAGCGTGCTCTTGAAACTCTCCACAAGATGGTGGGGCAACTTGCGGATAAAACCAACCGTATCACTTAATAAGAAAGGTGTATTCTCATATACCACTTTACTGGTCGTCGTATCGAGGGTGGCAAATAATTTATTCTCGGCAAACACATCCCGCTTGCTGAGCAGGTTCATCAGCGTACTCTTGCCCACATTGGTATAACCGACGAGCGCTACGCGGATAAATTCACCGCGATCCTTGCGTTGCGTAAACGCCTGTTTGTCGATCTCTGCCAGCCGCTTCTTTAATAAAGTGATCTTATCCCTTACTATACGACGGTCAGTTTCAATTTCCGTTTCACCCGGCCCCCTCGTTCCAATACCACCACCAAGACGCTCAAGGTGTTTCCACATCCCACGCAGACGAGGTAAGATATACTGGTACTGGGCGAGTTCCACCTGCGCCCTTGCCTGGGCAGTCTTGGCCCGGCGGGCAAAAATGTCGAGGATCAGGTCACTGCGGTCGATGGTCTTTACCTCCAGCTCCTTTTCAATATTATTGATCTGAGCACCACTGAGTTCATCATCAAAAATGACCACGCCGATATCCTTGCCCTTTAAATAGTTTTTGATTTCCTCGAGCTTTCCCTTGCCGACAAAATGCCGGCTGTCGGGATGCGCCAGTTTCTGGGTAAACCGCTTTACCGTTATGGCCCCGGCCGTCTCGGCAAGGAAAGCCAATTCATCCAGGTATTCAACCACCTGGGTCTCGGTCTGATCTTTTTGAATCACCGCCACCAGTACGGCTTTCTCTTCCTGCTGTATCTTATTCTTCTTGTCAATCATAATAAAAATTCCCCCGGCGAACGAGGGAAAAGCAAAGGTAAAAATAAAGCACGAGAAGGGCAGTTCCGGTGTTTTACGGGATTATCAGCAGTTTTTATACAAACGGACTGGTTGCTCTTCCAACCGGGCTTCAATTTTTTTAGCCGTATCGGTAATGGACAATCCACCCAGATTGGTACAACGAAGTGTATGATGGATCTGATCGCCAACCGCCTTCATTGTTGCAATCACTTCATCCAACGGGATCAGGTGCTGGTAATCAGCTAAAGCCATATTGGCACTGGAAATGGCATTCCCGGCCGCCATCACATTTCTTCCCAGGCAGGGTGCTTCCACCCGGTTGCCAATGGGATCGCAGATAATACCCAATGAATTCTGCAGGGCCATTGAGGCAGCAGCCAGGGATTGCTCCAGTGTACCTCCTTTGAGTTGTACGATGGCGGCGGCGGCCATTCCCCCACCCGAACCAGTCTCGGCCATACAACCGCCCACTTCCGCAGCAAATGTGGCATGAGCGGCAATGAACACCCCAATCAGTCCGGCAGATAACATGGCTTTTACTAACTCGTCTTCCGATAATTTCAACGCATGGGCCACCCCAAACAAAGCGCCAGGCAAGGCCCCGCAACTGCCGGCCGTAGGCGCTGCCACAATCACGCCCATCGAACTCTTTACTTCCATAATGGCGGAGACATATAGGATCATTAGATTGCCGGCATCGCCTTCTACCAACGCACCGGCTTTCATTTTCTCGCGGAACCGGGGCGACTGACTGCCCAGTATCCGGTCTTTGTACTCCGTGCCCTTCAAGCCCGTTTCAATGGCATGACCCATGATTCGTACAATAGCCCGCATTTTCTCCATCACTTCCTCCGCTGAAATATTGCCCCGGGCCATTTCATAATCAATGGCTAGTTCCCAGAGTGATTTATCTTTCCCGTTATTATACGCCAGCATCTCATTACAGGAAATAAACGGAACTTCCAGGTCTTTGCGGGCCATGACCGGCATCACCGGTTTTATTTTCTTAATGAAAAGAACGGACTCCATCGCCTGCAATTCACTTAAGATTACAGCGTCCGGGAATGACTGCGCTTTGAGTATAATAAAAGGATGCTCTCCCTGATGTAACGTGATGGAATCATGCAACACAGTTGCTTCGAGGTAGCGGACTATACGATCCGGCTCCGTACAACCGATAATCGTTTCATAATAATCACCGGCCATGGATACCGATGCTCCTTCAATACTGATCACTTCAATCATCCCCCCGCCAGTTGAAATAGCCGTCAGTCGTCGTACTTCCTTTTCACTACTGAGCGTGAGCTGATATGTATTGGGATGATCCGCCCCCATATCGCGAACCACAAACTCTACGGTAATTCCGGCTTCCGCCAGGTAACGTTCTGATGCTGGCAGCCGTTCATCATCGGCTTCCCAACCAAGGAAACCGCCAAACAATCCCATATCCGAACCCTGGCTTTTATGCGTGGTGGCCAATGATCCGTTTGGATCAAATTCAATCAGGATATGACGGATCTCCCCATCCATCAGGTCGCGGCATATACGGGCAATGCGTAAAGAGGCCGCACAATGCGAACTGGAAGGGCCCCGCATCACAGGACCGATCACATCATTGAATATACTGGGATAGACCGCCATACGATTGATTGAAGATTATAAATTCAGTTTCCAGAACTGTTCCATCGTTCTCCGCAGGTGCAAGGTGGTATTCACGCCCTGCCAGATGCCATGGTCCCGGTTGGGGTACGACATCATACTGAACAACTTGTTATTCTTTATCAGTTCATTCACCATCATTTCAAAATTTTGATAATGCACATTATCATCACCAGTGCCATGAATGATCATCAGTTTTCCATGTAATTTACCCGCATGGGTCAGGGGTGAACCTTCTTTATACCCGTATTTATTGTCCTCCGGTAAACCCATATAGCGTTCCTGATATACATTATCATACAAGGTTTGCAGGGCCACAAAGGAAACAGCAATACCGGTTTTGAACACATTGCCATGCCGGAACAATCCATGCAGGGTCATTTGTCCGCCACCACTCCAGCCCCACATACCCACATGGGCGGAATCGATAAAGGTATAAGTCTGCATGATCTTCTTGGCAGCAGCTGCCTGGTCATCGGCAGCGAGTAAACCGATCTGCCGGTAAATACATTTACGGAAATCACGACCCCTCGGCACTTTGGTACCTCTGTTGTCTACACTAATTACAATACAACCAAGTTCATTGGCCAGGTACTGATGCCACATATTGTCGCCGGTACCCCAATTATCCTGAACGGTCGAGCCTGCGGGTTCTCCATATACATGAAAAATGACGGGATATTTTTTTTGCGGATCAAAGCTGATTGGTTTGATCATCCAGCCATCCAGTACCACAGGACCTATATCCACTTTAAAAAATTCCTTGGGACGAAGACCGAGTTCACTGATACGGCTTTTCAGTTCCTGGTTATCGGCCATTAGTTTGATTTCTTTATGGGTGCCCAGGTTGATCAGTGAAATACGTCTGGGCGTCACGGCATTTTCAAAACTGTGAATGGCATATTTCGCATCGGCGGAGATCTGGTAACTGTGTTGTCCGGCCATTCCCGCTGGCGACACCCGTTCCGCATCGCCCTTTCCATCCAGCCGGCTGCGGTAGAGATAACGCTGGGTGAAGTTCTCCGGTGAAGCGATATAATACACATACCCACCGGCCGGATCAATGCAGTTGATATTCACCACATCAAAACTCCCTTTGGTGATCGGCTTCATCTCCTTCCCGTCACGGGATACTTTATATAAATGCACCCAGCCATCTTTTTCGCTGGTCCAGGTAAAATACTTGTTGTTATCGAGCCACACAATATCATCGTGCAGATCCACCCAGGCGCTGTCACTTTCAGTGAATAATAATTTCAATTGCATATTCGCTGTATTGCCGATCCATACCTTATTACTGTTCTGCAGACGGTTAAGTTGCTGGATCATCACTTCACCGGAACCGGGAATAAAATCCATCCGCGCCAGGTAATTATTCCGCGGATCGCCGGGCACATCAAACCATTTGCTCGGGCCACCGGTGGCCGCTACTACCCCCACTTTCACTGCTGAATTAGCCGTACCCACTTTGGGATAAGGAAATGGAAGGGGTTTGGAATAATTGGAATCTGTGTTATTGATCAGGTAAAAAGTGCCTACTCCTTTAGTATCTGATTGCCAATAAGCAATGGTAGTTCCATCCGGGCTCCAGCGGAAACCATCGCGGTCATCCAGTTCTTCTTCATAGACCCAGTCAAAGGTTCCGTTGATAATATCGCCACCGCCATCTTTGGTCAGTTGGGTGATCACCCCGGTGCTGATATCTTCCACATAAATATTCTGCTGACTCACATAGCCTACGCGGCTGCCATCCGGAGAAAATTTGGCAAACATCAGGGAGGAAACAGGCAGGCTTTTTCCTAATTGTGTCAGTTTACCGGTTTTCAGATCGAGCACCCAGTAATCGCCCCGGGTATTGTAACGCCATACCTTTTTTGTATTGGTAAATAGTAAAAGTTTACTGTTATCCCCCGACCACTCATAATCATCCATGGACAAGGGTTTACTTCCGGAGGCCGGCACCAGTTGTGCAGCGCTGATCAGGACTGTCTTTGTTCCGGTTTCCACCTCATACCGCACTATATCCGATCCGCCGGCAGCTGCATTGTACTCCAGGGTGGAATAACTTTTATTATCCTTCATCCAGCGTAAAGGGCCTACCCCCCGGGAACCATACCTGTTTTTGGAATAGATGTCTTCCAAAGTCAGTTTTTTCGTTTGTGCTATACTGTTGCCTGCAATCAGGACAAACACGATGAACAGAAAGGAAGAAAAGCGAATCATATTTTTAATTTAAATGAATGTACGATTATTGAATCCGATAAACACTATCCTTGCTGGTCTGAAAAGCCACTACCCCGTTGTTTTCCTTTTTGAACGGTACAGTTTTTCCGTTGCAGGTGATCTTCATGCCCGGTTTCCACTCAATGCGGCAGGTTTCCCCGGCTTTTGATTTAATGTTCAGTTGTGTGACCTTGCCGTCCTTCCAGCTATAGTCCAGTTCGAAAGCGCCACGGGTACAAACCCCGGTGAAGCTGCCTTCACTCCATTCAACAGGTAAAGCCGGCAACAAACGGATCCATCCGTCCTGTGATTGCAGCAGCATCTCCGTAACCGCAGCGGTTACCCCAAAATTACCATCCACTTGTAAGGACCGGCCGCATAAGGCAAACATCGACGTGCAGGTTTGTTCCTGCAGGTAGCCTTTGAAAATTTTATTGGCGCGGTTTCCATCACCCAGTCTTGCCCAGAGCGCCATTTTCCAGGCCCTGGAGAAACCGGTGGAAGCATCCCCTCTTTCTTCCAGCACTTTTTTATACGCTTCGATCAGGGCCGGTGTTCTTTTTTCATACAATACTTTACCGGGATACAATCCATACATATGAGAAAAATGTCGATGGTTTTCTTCCAGTGATTTCCAGTCATCCGCCCATTCCTGCAGCGAGCCATCTTTACCGATCTGTGGCGGCACCAGTTTTTCACGGGCCGCTTTCACCTGCTGCGTCAATGAATCTGAAATGTGTAAAACAGCAGCTGCCTCTGTAAAATAACCAAAGAGATCATAGAGAATCTGCATGTCAATCGAAGAACCGGCACAGATGGTAGTGCCTTCCCTGAATCCGGCCGTTACTTCATCAAAATAAGGTTTGTTGCCTCCTCCATCCGGAAAGTTCTCCGGTGACGTGGAAGGATTGGTGACCAGCCATTTTCCATTGGGATGGGGCACCAGGAAGTCCATGAAGAACTGCACGGATCCTTCGAGCAAAGGGTAAACCTCCTTTAAATAGTTTTTATCTTTTGTATACGCATAATGTTCCCATAACTGCGTGCAGAGCCAGGCACCGCCTACGGTGAAAGTGCCCCAGGTAGGACCATCCATGGGAGCGGCCACCCGCCAGAGATCGGTGTTCTGGTGGAGGACCCATCCGCGGGCTCCGTAATGTTCGCGGGCCACCTGTGTCCCCTGATCGGTAATATCCTGCATCATGCGTAAAAGCGGTTCGGCGCATTCAGAAAGATTGCCGCTTTCCACCGGCCAGTAATTCATTTCCGTATTGATATTAGTCGTGTACTTCGAATCCCAGGACGGGTTCATATTATCATTCCAGATACCCTGCAGGTTGGCGGGTTGTGTACCCGGACGGGAAGAAGCGATCATCAGGTAACGGCCAAACTGATAACTCAGGGCGGCCATTGCAGGATCGGGAGCGGATTGTATCCGCTTTATTCTTTCTGTTACCGGCAAAAAAGACTGGGAGTTGACCGGCAGTTTCAATGACACCCGGTTGAAATAACTACTGTGATCAATAACCGCCTCATTCAGGATAGAAGTAAATGATTGATTGCCCAGTTTATTAAAACAGTCTTCCACCCGTTTGTGCGGATCACCGCTTACATCTTTGTAGTTGACAAAATTGGTAGCCGCTGCAAAATACAAGGTCACGGCATCAGCCTTGCTGACATTAAGATCCACTCCATTGGTAGTAATCGTACCCCCTTCATTCACCGCTTTGATCCGGGCTTCATAACGGAGCTTGCCTTCCACACCCATGTAATCAGCCGACTTGCCTGTGAGGATCAATCCATCCTGTCCGTAAGGATCCATCCGGAAATAATCGGTGGCATAATTGGAATGGGCCTGGTTGCGTTCACCCCGCAGATTCGCAGTAAAGGAAATACTGCCGGGTTTGCTGGCCGTAAGACGAACCACGATCACCTGTCCGGGAGCGGAAGCAAATGTCTCGCGTTGGTAGCGTACACCAGCTGCTTCATAACTAACCCCCGCTATACCTGTTGCCAGATCCAGCCAGCGCTTATAGGCGGTTACACTATCCTGGTTGTTGAAAAACAAATGAAGGTTGCCGAGCGACTGGTATTTCTGTTGTTCCACCGGGTAGCCCATCAGTTCCCGGCCAAAGAGATTATGTGCTTCCAGGAATTTACCGTCAAAAACTTTCTGTTGAATTTCTTTCAGGTAATTATGCCCGCCTTTGACTACAGTGGAATAAGGTCCGCCCGACCAATAGGTCTCTTCATTTAATTGAATCCGCTCTTCCTTATTCTTCCCAAACACCATGGCCCCCAGCCGGCCATTGCCCACGGGCAGGGCCTCCTCCCATTTCCGGGCGGGCTGATCGTACCATAATAAAGTGGAAGGGTTGAAGGAGTTTGCAGGGATCTGATCCGCTGTACTAAGCGGCTGTGCCGGTAAAATCAGGGAACAATGCAGGGAGAACAACAATAATAAACCTGAACGACAAATCATAAGCAGGGCCTTTGAGGGTTTGATTCAATGACACCCGAAATGACGGGTTGATAGCTAAATATACCCCTTTTTGTGTACTAAAAACAGTCCCCCACTGTTCGAAAAACCAATTACCCGAAACTGCTGAAATCATTCCTGATTAAACAGAGCCCATGTAGATTCAGCCAACAAGCCTCATACATTAAATTATACGTCTGACCAGGGGTATCTTCCTCAGGAGTCGAGAAAGCATGAATGAAACGAACACCCCCAATACAACCACCAGGGGAAATTTGAATTCTGCAGCTGCCGGCCAATTTACGAGCAACTGTTGTAATGCAATTACAATCAACAAATGAAAAAGATAAATACCGTAAGAGTTCTGTGAAAAGGATAGAGTTATTGCCGACTCCTGGTTATAATAATTCCGAAAAATCACCAGCAGGATAATGGACAAACCCACACAAAGTCCGGATTCTTCGAACGATGCTATCCATGTGGTATCCAACAAATCGGTTCCGGGTAAAACTGGAATGGCGGCTGTTATAATCAATACCAGAAACCCATACCGGAGTTTAAGTTGTTCGAGCCAGCAAAACTGATTAAATAAAATTCCCAGCAAAAACAGGCTCAGGTATTGTGGCACATGCGCTATTTCCAGCGGTATCAGCCAGGTTCTCCACTGATCAATGGGATAATACGAGCGTACAAACACAGTCACCAAACCGAGTAAAAAGATATATACCGCGATGTAATATGGTCTGAAAATAAACCCGCGGGCTGGCACCGGACGGACCATTCTTCTTATTGCCAGGTAAAGAAAAGTATATAGAAGCAATGAAGCGATAAACCATAAATGTCCAGTAGCTAAAGGAGGCTGGTGTAAATAAGTATCAGCCAGGACAAAGAAAATATTCCCTTCTCCACCGGAAACTACATAGTTAAAAGGAAGAAAAACCAGGAATGTGAAGAACAATAATGGGATACCAAGTCGTTTCAGCCGGTCTTTTATAAACCGGCCGGTTGTTTTCTTTTCAAGACTGACCACCATAAAATATCCGGAAATAAAAAAATACAAACCCATCATAAACGATGCGTTCACATAGAAAAAAATCCTGAGCCAGGGAAGGGCATCTGCTTCTTTCACCACCCAGACTCCGCCCGATGGCCCATACGCCTGCCCGGCATGATGTGCTACTACCAGGCAGGTAAGCATAACTTTCAGATTATCCATATAGCGCATTCGTTGCTTATGCATCACCGGTAATCTTTATGTGATTAGTGGCTCTTATCTCTTTCATTTCAGCCCGCTTCTTTAATTCCCTGTTCATCCGATCAAAATTCACCGCCGTACTGGCACCGATCTTATGAAATATCATCCGGCTGAATATTCCTGAAAACCGTTCTCCCTGGACCAGTTTTACCTGATTACTGCTGTTTTGTATGATTTTAAAAAAATGATACCCGTCAAAAAGTCCTTTGAAAAACAAACGCCCCTCCCACGAAAATGAAAAGCCGGGGATAACAGAACGCACAGCAGGACTGAAAGTCATGGTGCTGCTGCCGTTCTGAAGTTGAATTTTCAACCTTTGCCCTTTAGCTAATTTGCCGGATGCCGAAACCATAAATGGATTCCATAACGCATAGCTGCTGAAGTCCGTTAATACTTCCCATACTTTTTCACGGGAGGCATGAATAATAATTTCTGTTTGAATGCTTTTTTCCATAATCCCTGATTGTAGATAAATGAATTAAAATCCGGGGTAACTGATCCCGGTTGATGATCGGTTATCCCCGCCGGTATATTTTGATGACGTTTTACCACCACTAGAAAGAGCCAAAAACCAGTGCCGCACCGGCACCGGCTCCATCTAAATTCCGGGGCGTGAAGTACCGGCTCTTTGTATTTCCGGTAAAGCGGTAGTTGCCATACAATTTCCCCTGCATAAATGAAGTGATACGAAGTTCCAGTGCCAGACGGGGTTGGATCACATATACATAATCGCCATCCATGCGCTTTTTTTTGTCAGCGGTCAGGATATCATTCTCCAGCCATCCAAGCGCGGATGTCAGTCCGGCTGAGAAATGCACGAAACTCCCCGGAAAGAATTTATACTCCGTGATCAGTCCGTAATAATTGAACTGAAAATCCGTCTTAGAACCATTGATGGTTTTTGAGAATAAAATATTATTCCCGGAGGCCCCGAGCAGGAAACGATGATTGATCAATACACCCCCATATCCTCCCAGGTTCAGGGCAGCTTTTTTGTCGATGCTGGTCAGTTCTGCTACAGCAGCCCCATAGCCTGCCACAGAAGGTTGACGTTTTTGCGCTTGGCCACTTACTGAAAATACGGTCAGTAGCAGCAGGAAAATTGTTTTTTTCATTTTGTTGTCTTTTGATTTTAAATTATTGGACTGAGTGGTTACAGTCAGGTTTTTGTTATCGTTTGCATACAGCTCCGCCATTCAGCACATTTTCATGTCCTGCCAGTTCGATTCAGCTTATTGGTAATGAATCAGGGAGCGAACAGGTAGGGATCAGCCTGTATGCTCCGGTTGAAAGCGGGCGAATGTATATAGACAGGCATGGCTCTTGCCGGAGTATCCGTTGGATACCAATTTCTGTTCTTCTGTACAACAATTAGTAACCCCTCTTCATCGCCCATTGCAATAAAGTCATTGCCGGCCATTTTCCAGACGGGCAGGCTGGACTGTTCAGTGATATAACTGGAAAAAGCCTGCGGATCGTCGGCCACAATTCCTATTTCACTGACCTGAATTATATCTGAGGGGGAAAAATGTACGGAGCCGTTCTTTAGCCCCAGGTTAAAACGAACGATCAGTTCAAGTATATTTTCATCCGGGTCCCTGAAATATAAGGATGTGGCATTCCAGCTCTCAAATTGGAAAATAGTCTGATTCCCCATTTTCACCAGGTTTATGCCTTTAGCAGCCAGATAATCCGCTGCTTTGATCAGCTGGCCTGCAGGTATGGTGAACGCCAGGTGATATGGGAAAATATCCTTGCCTGAATAAGCCCTGAACTCCACGAGCGAAGCGCCGGCACTGAAACTAAAATGGTCCTGGTCCGCTGTTACAACCTGGAAGTTGAATTTTTCAATATAAAACGAATACTGTCTTTGCAGATCCGTGGTTTGTAGTACCAGTTTTTGTATACGCATAGCATTCACGGTTTATATACACCATTAAAAAATACTACTCTCCATCCATCGGGATCTTCAAAAGTTTCACTTTTCCCCTTCCAGTAACTATTCTCCGGTTCAACCGGCTGGTGACCCAATTGTAAGGCCCGTTCAACCGCACGGTTATACTTCAAAGGCGTGTCAAAATACAGCACCAGCAGGTTATCCTTTGTTGGCGCCGGACAAGGACTGCCATCCGTGTGTTGGGTAAATTCCAGGTGATAATCAAAACCAGGAAGACCCAGCATCACCCCATCATATCCTTCATGCTGTTTAAATGCCCCGATCTCTTCCAGACCCAGCACCGTTTTGTAAAAATCAACCACCTCTTCCAGTTTATCTGTTGGCCGGGCAATTCTGAATTGCACCGCTCCGGTTCCGTTATTTTCATTCATAATTTTATTAATTTTAAATGAGCCTGAGAGGATTGCGATCCCGCAAACCACCATCACAAATCCGATCTTCATAGACCAAAATTGCAACTAATTGATGTAACGGGAAGGGTCAGATTTATATTTTTAATTAGGTCAGTTTATGCATATCCCATCGCTGATAAAAATCAATAAGAATAAACCCGAACCGATCTACCTGCAGGTAGCAGAATGCCTGTCCGATGCCATCAGGAATGGCATTTTACCAGGGGGATTAAAACTGCCCGGTGTTAAAAAAATGGCACAACAAACCGGATTGCACAGCCGGACCATCGAGCAGGTGTATGAAGAGCTTGATGCACAAGGCTGGGTAACGGTAAAACCCCATTCCGGTACGTATATTACAGATAAACCTCCCGTTCTCTCCGCTACAGGCAAAAAGGAAGTATTGTCAGCAGCTGAACATAAGGCTACGTTCCCATTCAGGAAGATCGGACTTCCTCCCCGCCAAACAGGGTATAGCAAGGAGGGGAAAAAAATCTATGACATCATCCTGAATGACGGGCAGCCGGATATTGGCTATATGCCCGCCGTGGAACTGGAGAAAAACCATCGCCTGCTCATCCGGAAAAAAGAACATAGCCGTCTTTTTAATAAAGAAAATGCGTGGGGGTCCTTTGAATTGAGAAAAGCACTTTCCCGGTTCCTGAACGACACGCGGGGCCTGAATACCGGCACGTCAAACCTGCTTATATCAAAGGGTAACCAGTTCAGTATATTCCTGGTCCTTTCACTTACAATGACAGAACAGGACAGCATTGTATTTGCTGAGCATAATTATTCCGGCGTGTATAGTATTTGCCGGTACCTGAACCTGAACATTGAAACCGTTAAGACTGATCAGGATGGAATCAGTCTTGGTGAACTCGGAAAAATCTGTAAACGCAAAAAAATAAAAGCAGTTTATATCACTCCTCATATCCATTATCCTACCTGTGTAAAACTATCGGAAGAAAGAAGGAAACAATTGCTGCAACTGGCAGAACAATACAATTTCATGATCCTTGAGGACGATTACGATTTCGATTTTCATTATACGAATGCACCGGGGTTCCCGGTGGCCGCTTATGATAACCAGAAAAGGGTGGTTTATATTGGCGGATTGAACCGCCTGATATCGCCGACTCTTCGCATATCATATATTGCGGGACCAGAAGATTTTTTATCCGAACTGGCCAAACTGAAAGTCTCTATAGATAAATTTTCGGATAGCTTACTGGAAGAAGCCCTGGCGCTGACATTAAAAGAAGCGGTCATCCGCCGTTACCGGAACAAAGCAGTAAAATACTATATGCATAAAAGAGATTTTCTGCTGCGTTTACTGGATAAAAATCTGGCCGGGTGTTGCACTTACCATGCACCTGAAGGTGGGATGGCGGTCTGGATTGAGTTTAACAGGGAGTTTCCAGTCAGCGATATTCACCGGTTATGTATGAAAAAAGGACTGCTTTTGCCTGAAAGGGATGATTTATATACCTATCCTCCTGAAAGCAATGGCATCAGGATCGGATTTGGGAATAGCACGAAAGCTGAACTGAGCAATGCAATTCAGATTATACGGGAAGTAATAGCAGTGGTGAAATAAAGGCATTTGTTACCATTCCAGCACCAGGGTCTTCTCCCCGCGTACATTCCGTCCATTCTGTATACCGGGTTTCCAGCCGGTAATATTGCCGAGCAATTTCTTAGACGCTTCTGTGAGCAGGGGATCAGGCGAAGAAACGACGATGGTACTGCTGATTTTTCCATCTTTTTCCACCACCAATTTCAGCTGCACGGTTCCAGTTGTTTTTATCTGGAATTCTTTTTTATAAGCATCCACCAGCTGTCGGAGCACCGTCTTCTCCACCTCACCTGTTTTGGTGAACGCCGGATCCACTTCCATTTTTACAAAAATATGGTCCTCGTTTTCTTCGTGCCGGACCGGAGCAGGTATATTCATCATTTCAATCACTTCTTTGGGTTCTTCCCGTACCCAAACGGCCTGATCCGGATAGGCAGCTGTTACTTCTTCGGTGTTTAGCTGACGAATACCTGTCAGGACTTTCTCCCCATTAATTTCTTTATAAACCCCGTTATAATAAGTGTCGGGCTTCCCGGGATATTTCCCGGTAAATCCACCTGCTAAACCCGGACTGACCGATTCCCATACCGGGCTACGAACTATTTTGCCTTTATTATTCATCACCCCCCACAAGCCCTTCTGTTTAAAGTAAAAGCCACCGGTTTCTCCCCGATGTGAAAATTCCACTTCTTCGGCTTTAAAAGTAAACAACTGCTTCCCCAGCTGATCAATCAGTACCCATTGATTTCCATTCTTCAGAAAACCCTGACTACCGAAAATATCCGGCCAGTAGTCCGTAAAGCTGTAGGGCTTTACCAGTTTGCCTGTTGCGAGGTCAAAAAGTCCGATTGCCTTTCCATTATTGACAATGGCGGTCATTCCCTTAACATCATGAATATGTTTCCACTCGTTGCGGTATAGCAGTTTATTTTCTTTGTCCAACAGCCCCTGGCCATCGGCCATATTGATCTGATACCATTCGCGGTTACCCGAAACGATCCGGCTATTAACCGACTTCATACCCGGTATGCTATCCACCAGGGCTAATTTTTCATCATACACATAACCACAATTATACTCACCAGATACGGCTACGATAAACCAGGCAGGATTAACATGTCTGCCTGTAAAATCATATATCGGAGGCAGTCGTTTTCCGGCAGGAACACTATAAAATCCATATTTTTTTCCAATACGTGTGGTATAAAAACCTTTTCCATAATCAGTCGGGCTAAGCTGGTCAAACTCCACTGGCAAAACGAATTCACCATTCTGCTGATCAAATACACCTGATTTTCTTTTTCCAAGCGAATCCGTCTTACTGACAATACTTACAAACCGGCCTCCCTGCTTATTATTATGCATGGTTTCTGTCCAGCTGCCCAGATTCTGGCCAGACGGCGAAAGCAGCTGCATTCCTGCCACCTTTCTCAATAATATATTACCATTGGGGAATTTTTTTATGGTATCAGTTTGGGCAGCTAAAGCGGAATACATTAAAATAAAAAGTACAATCCAGCAGCTTCTTTTCATCGGGTCTGAAATTTAGACCATAAAGATAAAAAAAGGGCGGCTGTTCTTCCTGCCACCCTTTGCTTAAAATGCCTGTTCAATGCTTCCTGTACCAGATGAATTCGCTTCAGTCAGCATTTTCCTTGCTTATTCAACCACAGCACCTGCGGCTAATGACGGATTTTTATTTCCACTCCATTATCATGATGCTGATACTTTTTATACTTTACCTGGCGCTTCATATACTTTGGGCTATGTGATTTATGTTGCTGGTAATAATGGTACTCTGTACCACATCCCTCCAGCACGAATAACACGATCAGCCCGGCGACCAGTGATTTTATGATAAAAAAATACTTCTTCATTTCTATTGTTTCATATCAACCTGTCCACTCACCCGGCTCCATTGATCCGGGTCTGCAGTAAAGATGATCCAATAAACTTCCTCAACAGTTATACAGGTCAGCAGGAAGTTTATACGTTTCTGTAAGTCAGGATCGTTCAGAAACGGGGTAGAACCAGTCGCTGAAACAGTCTACCGGTAAATAAGGCATGAATGGATTTGCCGCTTTTTTGGTATTTTAAACGGCAGGCGTCGGAAAAAAAACGAAATCACTGTTGTTTTTCCATTGGCAGCCTGCGATCTATTGGAGAATTTTATGCCAATTAAAAAAACTGATTATGGGACTCTCCATTCACTACTCCGGCAGCATCAAAGACCGCTCCCTCGTGCCGCAGCTGGGCGCGGAAATGAAAGATATCTGTGAAAGCCTGGGCTGGGACTATCACTATTTTGAAGCCGATGAAAAGGATCCGTTGGAAGGGATCTATTTTGCCCCGGAGGAATGTGAGCCTCTGTTCCTCACTTTTACCCCGGAGGGACGACTGCTTTCTCCTATCAGTCATATAACCCGGGAAATGCTGGTGGAACACGGGCTGGACCCGGAACTGATCTATACCATCAGTACCAAGACCCAGTATGCCGGTATCGATGCCCATGTGGCCCTGATCCGGCTCTTCCGTTATCTCAGTAAAAAATACTTCAGCCATTTTGAAATGACTGACGAGGGCGGATACTGGGAATCCAATGACCTGAATGTGCTGAAAAACCAGTTTGCCGCTTATGAACGGGCCATTCAGACCTTTGTGGATGCGCTGCAGGGAATGGAAAGAATACCGGGTGAAAGCCCGGACTCACTGGCTTCAAGGATTGAAGAACTGCTGAAAAAGAAAGAAGGATAAACAAATCAGCCTGGTTTGTTACCGCTTTCCTGTTCATAAATATCGGCACTGGCAGACAGAATCTCACGGTACTTATAGAATATTTTTGTTTTTGAAATAAAGCCAACAAATATTTTATCCTTATTTAAAACCGGAAGAAACCAACTCCGGGTCAGGTCAAATTTTTCCATGACGGAATGCATATGTTCATCTTCCTGTAAAACCGCCGGGGGCTTTTTCATAAGGGTCCTGACGGGTACAATATCAAACTGGCTGGAATCAAAGAGACGTTGTTTGATGTCGTTTAGTTCAATAATGCCGGCAAATTTTCCTTTACTATCCACTACCGCGTAAATATTCTTTTCACTTTTTTTGATTATCTCCACCAGGTCCCCTAGCTTTTTATCTACTGAAATGGTTTCAAAATTATCATGCAGGATATCACTGAGCTGAAAACTGGTGAGTATATTTTTCTCTTTCTTATGTGTGAATACTTCGCCCTCCATAGCCAACTTCTTAAGCTCCATCGAATAGGGCTCATAGGATTTAACGATAAAAAAAGAGATAGACGACACAATCATCAGCGGGATGAACAGTTCATAACCGTTGGTGATCTCGGCAATCAGGAAGATGGCTGTCAGTGGCGAATACATCACCCCACTCAGCACACCGGCCATCCCTACCAGGCTGAAATTGCCCACGGGTATTTTGATCCAGGGAGTGGCATTGAGCAACTTGGAAAAAAAGAAACCCAGGTAAGAGCCGGTAAAAAGGGAAGGGGCAAAATTTCCACCGTTTCCACCGCTACCAATGGTGATGGCAGCGGCTACCGGTTTCAGCAATACAATCATGGCAGCGAAAACAATGATCCCGGCTGTGTCGCCAAGCTGTGACAAAGGGCTTGAGGTACCCGTAAGGGAATTAAAAGTCCCGCTGGCAACTACTTTCACACTTTCATACCCTTCTCCAAACAACGGGGGCAATATAAAATACAAACCGGCCAGCAGTATGCCACCTGTGAGTGCTTTCATCAAAGGTGGCAGCTTCCAGTGATGCAGGCGGCTTTCCGTGCTTTTAAATGCCCGGGCATAATACAAGGAAATAAAGCCAGCCAAAATGCCCAGTAAAAGATAATAAGGAACATTCCTGTAATCAAAATCCTGGGTCAGTCTGAAGTTAAAAAGTGAAGCTTCGGAAAGGATCACTTTGGAACACAGCACACCCGTAACAGAAGATATTATCAAAGGGATAAAATGACTGACCAGCATTTCGGTAAGGAGAATTTCCACGGCAAAAATCACTCCGGCAATCGGTGCATTGAAAACAGCCGCAATGCCAGCTGCGGCTCCGCAGGCAATCAGCAGGGTCCGTTCCTGGTAGGTAAGATCGCTGATACGCCCGATGGTGGAACCTGCAGCAGAACCCGTGGCAACAATCGGTGCCTCCAGACCGGCAGACCCTCCAAAACCAACAGTTACTGAGCTGGTAATGACATGCAGGTAGGTATGACTTAGCGGAATAAAAGAACTCCGCCGGGCAATGGAACGGAGCACCATTGCAATACCCCTTTCAATAAATCCCCTGAACATATATCGTATTATCAATACAGTTAACAGAAGGCCGGCCGCAGGAAAAAACAAGTGCGTATATGAATGGGTATTGACCTGGCTGATTCCGCGTTGAATCCAGTGAACAAGAAGTTTCAGTAATACGGCCAGGATCCCTGACGCAAGACCCGTCAGTACCGCAACCAGCATGATCAGCTGAGGCCGGCTGAGTTTTGTCCGTATCCGGATAAAAATCTGTTGGTAAGTTTCCCTAAACAGACCCATATTAAAATTGCATTTGCAGCAGGAAAACCGCAATACCCCCGGCAAACCCAATCAGGGCCAGCCAGCTGATATTCCGGAGATACCACATAAAATCGATTTTTTCTATCCCCATAACAGCCACCCCAGCGGCGGAACCTATAATAATGGCACTGCCACCGGTTCCGGTAGTAAGCGCCAGGAATTCCCAGAAAGGATGATCGGTCGGATAGGTCTGCAGATCATACATACCCTGGGATGCTGCAACCAGCGGTACATTATCCACCACGGCCGACAATAATCCCAGGAAAGAACCGATCATATAATCATTCCCGAGTGTATTGCTTAACCAACTGGCTCCTGTCTGAAGCAGGCCGGCTGATTGCAGGGAAGAAACAGCCAGCAGTATACCCAGGAAAAACAGGATACTGGGACTATCCACTTTCTGAAGTGCCCGGGCTACGGTAAGTTTTTCCAGCTGCTCAGGTTCTTTGTCTTTATGTAGAAAAGTGGTAATCACCCACATCAGGCCTAGTGCCAGCAGCATACCCATAAATGGAGGTAAATGGGTCAGCGTTTTAAATACGGGTACAAAAACCAGGAAACCGATTCCGGAAAAAAGGATCAGCAACCCATCTTTCTTTTCGGCTTTTGTTTGATCATCCTTTTCTTCCAACCGGTCAATCTGCTGTCCCCTGAACCGCCAGGCTACCAGTGCCAAGGGCAATGCACAAACGACCAGGCTGGGCAGAATCAGTTGTTTCATAATATTTAACGCGGTAATCTGACCACCGATCCAGAGCATGGTGGTGGTAACGTCACCCAGTGGCGACCAGGCCCCGCCGGCATTGGCTGAAATAACAATCATACCGCAAAACCAGAGTTTATCTTCTTTATTCTTTAACAGGCGGGCACAGAGGGAAGCCATTACAATTGCGGTGGTCAGGTTATCCAGTAAGGCAGACAGGAAAAAAGTAATCACCACTACAATAATCAATAGCCGGCTTTTACTCCGGGTTGTAATATGCCGGGTAATAAACTCAAAGCCATTATGTGTATCGATCAGTTCCACAATAGTCATGGCCCCCAGCAGAAAGAAAAGAATGGAGGCGATCTCTCCCAGGTGATGAAGCAGTTCGTCTGTTACTGTTTCTGCGGATGCAGAACTGAACATATAAATCGTCCAGCAAAGAACACCGGTGATCATGGCCGAAGCGGCTTTATTCAGCCGCAACGGATGTTCAAAGGCAATGGCAATATAACCAATGACAAAAACAGCGATCAGGAAAAAAATGAACATACAGTTTATTCAATTACTGGAGTTAATAAATTAAAATCAGCTTCTTTAACAATAAAATCAGCTACAGCATCCAGCAACTGATTGGATGAACAAAAAGAAACCCCGATTCCGGCTTTTTTTATAATACAGATATCATTTTCACTGTCGCCAATGGCCAGTGTATCTGAAACAGGTACTGAAAACCGGTTGCAAATATGGGTCAGTGCATGTGTTTTGCAATACTCATGATTACACATACTGCCTTCATGTGACAGAAAAAAGGAAGGTATTTTAACCTCACCGGTAGCGACGCTTTTTGAAAATTCCAGTTCATTGGCCAGGGAAAAATCAAAGCCAAACCGGTTTTTCAAATGATTGGTGATACAATCATAACTGTCAGATATAATTCCCACCACAAATCCATTATCCCGGAGCAGCTGAATGATTTCACTGGTATGATCGGTAACGGGAATTGAATCAGCCAGCCGGATCAGCTCGCTGAAATCCCGCCCTTTTAATAAACGGGCAATCAGTTTAGTCCGGATAAAAGGATTGTTTTGTGTAGTAACAATTTCAATCAGTTCTTTCCTGAACCCAAAATGTTCCGCTGCTGTATGAATAAAACTGGCCCGTAGCAGCGTATTATCCATATCAAAAATGGCCACTTTCTTCAAACTCCTCGAACTTTCCCGGATGGCAAACTCCATTTGCTCCCGGATCAGTTGTATATGTTCGAGTGTCTCATAATTATTCTCTCCCTTATGACTGGATTTCTTAAGTATCACAGCGGCCACTTCACGGGACATTTTACCCAATTGTTCCAGCGACTGCATTCTATTTTCAATATGTCCGATATTCACTTCAGCAATCCTGGCCCCCTGCTGGTACATATCAATGAGGATACCTATATCCACCCCATAGCCTTCCTCAAAGTGAATTTTCTTAAACATACTCTTCTTTCCGGCAATCATACCACTTAACGGTTGCCAGAATGAAGGAAAATCCGGGTACAAAATGGATAAAAGCGGTTTCGCCACCAACTCCGTGACCCGGCCGGCCTGCCGCGAAAAAAATGATTTGCTAAAATCTGCCGTATCCTTCACCAAAGGAGCCGTAAGCAGTGATATGATATTCTCCGGATAAGTGATGATATCCGCATCCAGAAAAACAATCAGTTCGTTATTCGCATACAGTATCCCGTCCTTCATGGAGGTACCTTTGCCCAACTTGGTACTGGTGATCACCACCGCCCCGGCTGCTTTGGCGGTTGCAACCGTGGCATCGAGTGACTTATCGTCTACGACTATTACCTCCGTGACACCCACAGATGACAAAGCCAGCTTAACCACATCACCTACGGTTTTCTCCTCATTTAAAGCAGGGATAATTACACTTATCATGGCTTTATATTTAATGTTAAAAGATATTACCTGATAAGACCGTAACCAGTTATTCAAACTGGTACAGACTGATTTTGCAGCAGACATTCTCAGTAATGCATGTATATACTGCTTTACGGCCAGGAAAGAAAGATAAATATACCCATATTACATTAACCAGCAATTGTAATGTGTAGCGTGCTCCCATTCACCAGATTATCATTCAATAAGTTATATAGTATACATTCAAAGCTTTGCTGATTGAGGACGCTCATTCTGACAAATGAGATAACTCATAGTTATCGCTTACAATATGAACTAACTTAAGAGTGAATAAAATATAATAACATGAAACAGCTATTCTACATGGCTGTACTGTTGTTATTCCTCCTGCCTGGATGCAGTTCTTCCCGTATCACCAGCTCCTGGAAAGCAGACAATGTACAGCCGCAGGCGTTTAAGAAAATCATTGTATTGGGATTGATCCGCGAACAAGACCGTCACCTCCGCGAGAGTATGGAACAACACCTGGTTGGTGAACTCCTTACCTTGGGTTACGACGCCACCTGTTCCTGTGATGAATACAATCCAAAAGCCTTTGAAAATATGACGGAAGAACAGGCGCTGGCCAAATTAAAAAGTTCAGGGGTGGATGCCGTACTTACAGTGGTGTTACTGGATAAAACCCAGGAACGGTATTATGTCCCTGGCCGTGTACAATATACACCTTACCGCATTTACTATAACCGTTTCTGGGGGTATTCCCGCACGATGTACGGGCGGATCTACACGGAAGGATATTATACAGAGGACACAAAATATTTCTGGGAAACCAATCTCTATGCGCTGGAAAAAAATGAATTGCTTTATTCCGCACAGAGCCAGTCCTTTGATCCGGCCTCCACTGAAAAAATGGGAGATGAACATGGAAGATTGATCACCCTGAATATGCTGAAAAAAAATGTACTAATCAACCTGAAAGAACAACCGGTGAAAAAAGCCATGTGATCAAAGTATAATAAGGTAAAATGAAACTCATGCAACATCACATGATCCTGAACTGGACAGGCCGTATCAGTGGAATACTGATTACGGCCTTTTTTGCCGCCTTCTTTATTGGAGAAGGAGTGCCCGAAATATTAAACGGAAAAGGAAAAGAGCTGCTGGAATTTATTCCATTCACTTTACTTAGCCTGACCGGTTTTATAGTGGCCTGGTATAGTCCGCTCTGGGGAGGCAGGCTCCTGCTGGCCGGGGCGCTGCTGCTGGTTGGCTATTTCATTTTCCAACAAGACCTGATAATGGCTTTGATATATGGACTGCCTTCCGGGCTGACCGGTCTTTGTTTTATAGCGGCGGCAAATAAAGAACTGATCTGAGCCCCGAATCTCCCCGGTAATTTCTATATTCATGCCGATGGAGACCATTTTACTTATCCTGTTTGTCCTGGCGATCCTAACGCTTTTGCTGAGTGTGGCATTCCGTACTGGTTCTAAAAAACAAACTACCCTTCCCCCTTTCCCGGAACACTGGCGCTCCCTGCTGGATGAACAATCCGTTTTCTACCAGGAACTGGACACAAACGGTAAAACGGCTTTTGAAAAGAGAATACAGGCTTTTCTGCAACAAACCCGTGTTACCGGGGTCAATACCCCTGTGGAGGAATTGGACAAAGTTCTGATCGGAGCCAGTGCCATCATCCCGATTTTTTCATTCCCGGACTGGGAATATATCAACTTGCGGGAGGTATTGCTTTATCCGGATTCCTTTAATCATGATTTTGAACAAGAGGGGGCAGACCGTTCCATACTGGGTATGGTGGGCGAAGGAGCGCTGAACGGCGTGATGGTTTTATCGCAACATGAATTAAGACAGGCTTTTCTCAATAAAACCAGTAAGACCAATACCGCCATCCATGAATTTGTTCATCTCGTGGATAAAACGGATGGTACAGTGGACGGCATTCCGGAAATACTGATGCAGCGGCAATACGTGTTGCCCTGGTTGCAGGCCATGCAAAAAGAAATCAAAAAGATACTGGCTGATAAATCGGATATCAACCCGTATGGAGCTACCAATGAAGCCGAGTTTTTTGCCGTAGTGGCGGAATACTTTTTTGAACGCCCGGATTTACTGGAACGGAAAAATCCGGAACTGTATCAGCTGCTCACATCCATCTTTCGTCAAGATTCGAATCGCCCCGCTTAGCAGATAAAATGCATAAAAAGGGACAGCTGCTATTGCATAAGCAATAGCAGCTGTCCCTTTTAAATAATGAACTATAAAGGAATATTCCCGTGTTTTTTTCTCGGGCGTTTGGCCACTTTATTCTCCAGCATGGCAAAAGCCTTGATCAGTTTTTTCCGGGTTTCCCTGGGCTCTATCACTTCATCAATAAATCCTCTTTCCGCAGCGGTATACGGGTTGGCAAAGAGTTCCGCATACTCGGCCTCTTTCTCGAGCAGTTTTTTAGCCGGATCTTCAGCCGCAGCAATTTCACTTTTGAAAATGATTTCACTGGCTCCCTTGGCTCCCATCACTGCGATTTCAGCACTGGGCCAGGCATAGTTCATGTCGGCCCCAATATGCTTGGAATTCATCACATCATAGGCTCCTCCATAGGCTTTTCGGGTGATCACGGTACAACGTGGTACTGTTGCTTCACTCAACGCATACAGCAGTTTGGCGCCATTGGTAATAATACCATTCCATTCCTGATCGGTACCCGGAAGGAAGCCCGGCACATCCACCAACACCAGCAGCGGAATATTAAAACAATCACAGAAGCGGGTAAACCGGGCGCCTTTCTTGGAACTGTCGATATCCAGTACCCCGGCCAGGCACATTGGCTGATTCGCCACGATGCCGATACTACGGCCGGCCAGACGCGCAAAACCCACTACAATATTATCCGCATAGTATTTATGTACTTCAAAGAAAGATTCCTCATCACAGATGCCATTGATCACACTGCGGATATCATACGGTTGGTTGGCACTGGCGGGTACAATAGTCTCGAGTATTTCCCTTGTTTCATCACCCATTGTATAGGGGTGTTTCACTACCACATCCTCACAGTTTTGCGGCATATAGCTCAGCATGGTCTTCACCTGGTTGATGCAGTCCATATCATTCAGGGCGGTCAGGTGTGTTACCCCTGACTTGGTGGAATGGGTAGAAGCTCCTCCTAGTTCTTCGGAACTGACTTCTTCGTTGGTCACGGTTTTCACTACATTGGGACCCGTGACAAACATATAACTGGTGTTTTCCACCATGATGGTAAAATCGGTCATGGCCGGAGAATAAACGGCTCCGCCGGCGCATGGGCCCATGATCGCGGAGATCTGGGGAATCACACCGGAGGACTGCACATTACGGTAAAAAATATCGGCATATCCACCCAGTGAACGTACGCCTTCCTGTATACGGGCACCCCCGGAGTCATTCAGACCTACCATCGGTGCACCGGCTTTCATAGCCATATCCATGATCCGGCAGATTTTCTCCGCATGGGTTTCTGAAAGTGCCCCGCCAAATACGGTGAAGTCCTGGGCAAACACATAAACGAGTCTGCCATTTACTGTACCATAACCGGTGATCACTCCATCGCCATAAAATTTCTGGTCTTCCATTCCAAAGTCCTTGGTCCGGTGCGTAACCAGGGCTCCGATCTCTTCAAAGGATCCCGGGTCCATCAGCAGTTCCACCCGTTCGCGGGCCGTCAGTTTACCTTTCTTATGCTGGGCCTCGATCCGTTTTATGCCGCCACCGAGTTTACCTTCTTCCAGTTTTTCCCTGAGTATTTCAACTTTAGATTTCATTGTTGTAGGTTTTGTGTTTTAGGTTTATACCTTAATTAACCATTTACTTTTTTCTACTTCACCCTTCGACATGCCTGCCTGTCCGGTAGGCAGGCTCCCACCTTCGCTACGCTACGGTCGGCAGGCAGGGTGACAACAGCTCTTGTCCTTCTGAGACGGTGTTCATGTCACCCTGAGCTTGCCGAAGGGTTGCCGAAGGGCGACGAAGAGAGTGCCCTTTCTTGGTCATGGTTCGACAAGCTCACCATGACAAGAGCCGCCCTAATGCGCCAGTCTCCTTTTCCAACTGGTGGATTTATGATCCACGGGGCTGAGTTTTTTCTGTTGCTCCTGCCAGTATTTCAAAGCCATCAGCGCAGCGACTTCCGCATTTGCCTTTTGTTTTTCCTTTATCTTCTCTGGTGTATAATAGTTTTTAACGAAGTGGGTATCAAAATTTCCGCTGAAGAATGCATCGTGTTCAAACACAAATGTGCCAAAGGGTAAAGTAGTAGCCACGCCTTCAATCTTATAATCTTTGATTGCCTGCAACATTTTCTGGATGGCTTCCGTGCGGGTTTTACCATGCACCACCAGTTTGGCAATCATCGGATCATAATAAATAGGAATAGTCATTCCTTCTTCATAGCCATCATCCACACGGATGCCTTCTCCCACCGGTTTCTGGTATTTGGTAAGAGTACCAATGGACGGCAGGAAATTATTCAGCGGGTCTTCCGCATATACCCGCAGTTCAATGGCATGTCCGTTAGGTTTGATATCATCCTGGGTAACCGATAATTTTTCCCCGCGGGCAATCCGGATCTGTTGTTCCACCAGGTCGAGACCGATGATCATTTCAGAAACCGGGTGTTCCACCTGCAGGCGGGTATTCATTTCCAGGAAATAGAAATTCAGTTTATCATCCACCAGGAATTCCACCGTTCCGGTGCTTACATAATTACAGGATTTAGCCACCATCACGGCTGCTTCCCCGATACGATCCCGCATTTCCGGAGTCACCACAGCTGAAGGAGTTTCTTCCACCACTTTCTGATGACGGCGCTGGATACTGCATTCGCGTTCGAGACCATGAATTACATTACCATATTTATCAGCCACCACCTGTACTTCGATATGGCGGGGAGAGGTTACATATTTTTCAATAAAGACGGAGCCATCCCCGAATGAGGATTTGGCCTCACTGATTGCTCTTTCCATTTGCTCCTGCATATCATCCGCGCGTTCCACGATACGCATCCCCTTACCCCCACCACCGGCAGAGGCTTTGATCAGAATCGGGTAACCGATTTTATTGGCGGTTTCGATGGCTTCATTCACATCTTCAATCGCATGATCAATGCCGGGTACCATGGGAATATTGTATTTTTTCACACTGTCCTTGGCCGCCAGTTTGGAACCCATCACCCGCATGGCTTCCGGGGTGGGGCCGATAAACTCAATCCCTGCATCGGTTACTTTCTGGGCAAAATCAGCATTCTCACTCAGGAAACCATACCCCGGGTGAATGCCATCCACACCGAGTTCTTTACTGATTGCGATTATTTTATCGCCATTAAGATATGACTGACTGGAAGGTGCTGCACCCAGGTGAACCGCTTCATCCGCGAATAATACATGGGGGGCGTGACGGTCGGCATCTGAATAAACCGCCACTGATTTGATACCCATCTTACGGATGGTACGCATAATACGAAGAGCAATTTCTCCCCGGTTGGCCACAAGTATTTTTTTCATTAGAATCGTTTTAAAGTTGAATTATTCAAGTTCCACCAGAACCTGGCCTTTATCCACAGCCTGACCGGTTGTAACGGCAATACGTTTGATCACCGCATTGCTCTGGATCATAATACTGTTTTCCATTTTCATGGCTTCCAGGATCAGGATACGGTCCCCTTCTTTTACTTCCTGTCCTTCCTTCACCGCAATCTCCAGAACGAGTCCGGGCATGGGTGCTTTGATCTCTTTAATATGCTTGGTGGAAGCACTGCTGAAGCCCATACTGTCCAGCATCTGGTCCAGCGGATCTTTGATTTCCATATCAAAGGACTCACCGTCGACTTCCAGTTTTATTTTCTTGCCATTGATATCTGCTTCCAGCAGGCGGGCATTCACTGATCGGTGATCCATGATCAGGTTGAATTCCTCGGGTGATTTTTTGAAAAAGTCAGCGGCATCGATGGCTGCCTGGTCAAAGAAGAAGACAAAATCATTTGCCTTCACCTTAAAGGTTTTAGTTGATTCTGACATAATACAGGGGATTTATTGGTAAGTTACCTGAATTTAAAAAGATGGAAAGCCTTTTCATATTAACAGGGCCCGGCTGGGCATTAGTGGAAAGCTTACGGCTTTGTGCCGGTAAGTGGAAAACAATCAGTATGCAAGGTTGACATTTACAGGCGGTTATTGGATGATTATCCTCATTCCATTACCAAATTAATATCAGTTCGGCCAATTGTCAGGGAAAAGTCAAAAGGACTGAAATTGAAGCCGGCTTCCCGATTTTTGTCAGGGAAAACACAGTATACCCTGACAGAATAACCGCATTTCTCCACGGCACAGATTTCGTGCATCCGGTACCGTATTCATTATTTATTCACTAAAAACAAAAAAACATGTACTACAATCAGTCATGTATGCGCCAGCGTCAGGCTGCAGCGCAGGAGGCCGAAAAAGGCCAACAGTACGGAAACAGGCCCGCGTTTAACCGATCTATGCAACGGGCGGCTGTCAACATTTACAAGACAGCCAACAGTTATGAAATGCTGGTATTTGCTCCCGGACGTATTCGTGAACATTTTCACCTGGATGTAAACGGTCAGGAGCTCAGTGTTTCGTACACACCGCCGGAGGGATTTCCCCGGCCGGAATGGGTGCTGCGGGAATACAGCCGTGGCGGATTTAAGAGAAGTTTTACCCTGGATGAAAGCATTGACAAAAATGCGATCACGGCAAAATATGCCGATGGCGTTTTACAGGTCAGTCTTCCGCTCTTAGCGGAGAAGCAATCCCTGAAAAAGGAAATTGTGATCCAGTAAGTCTGGTATTTAACGAACGGGCTGTTCTTTCAGCCCGTTCTTTTTTTTATCGCTTTGTGCATGAAAGATACTGTGCACATTGGCCTTCCATTCCGGAAGGAAATGTACCAGTATGATTTCTTCTATTAATTCAAGCAATGTGATACCAGTGGCGATGTAAAAAAAGACCACGGAAGGATGACCTGTAAAAAACGTAAGGATCAGGAAGCAACCTTGCAGCAACGCTGCTGTCTTGGCCAGCCAGGTATGAAAATTCGACATCCGGCCATAGCGGTAAAAAGCATAAGACAGCTGTGCCAGGAATACCCCGGCCAGTATCATCAATATCGTAAAATGGGTCTTGACAAATTCAGGGAAAATAATGATCAGACCCGTCAGTGCCACTGCCACAGTCAGGTCATCCCCGATCGAATCAAGCTTTGTACCGGCGATACTCGTCACCTTGAAACGCCTGGCCAGAAAACCATCAATCAGGTCTGTAAAGAAACTGAGTGCAACACCCCATTTAAATAGCGGATACTGCCCGGTAAATAACAACCACAGCAATACAGGAACCGTTACAATGCGGTAGAGTGTGATGGCGTTGACGAGGTAATATGGTCGGGGATGGGAGGACAAGGGTTTGAACGGTTTAGTTGTTTAGTCGTTTAGACGTTTAGAGGACACTCCCGTATTTCGTACCTCGTACTTTGTACTTCGTACTTAGGAGAGGTGTTTGCGAAACCATTCCCCGGCTATTTCCGCCACTTCCTGCAGTTTGCCGGGTTCTTCAAATAAGTGGGTGGCCCCTTCAATCACTACGAGTTCTTTTTTGCAGGTAAGTCTTTCAAGAGCCTGTTGGTTCAGTTCTGTTACTTCATCATCCAGTGAACCGGTGATGAGCAGCACGGGCGATTTCACTTGTGGCAGAGCGAGGAGGGCCAGATCAGGCCGGCCTCCGCGGGATACGACTGCATTGACTATACCGGGCATCAGGGAAGCAGCTCCCAAGGCAGATGCAGCACCGGTACTGGCACCAAAAAAACCAATTTGATAATTGCGGAATACGGGCTGAGCCTGTATCCAATGTGTAACGGCAGCGAGTCTTTGTGTGAGTAAACTGATATCAAAACGCGCGGAGTTGGCAATACTCTCCCTGGAGGTCAGCAGGTCAACGAGTAAGGTGGCCATTCCTTTATCATTCAATAATTCCGCCACATACTTATTGCGGGGACTAAAGCGGCTGCTGCCGCTTCCATGAGAGAAGATAATTATGCGGTCAGCGTTCTCCGGCACTTCCAGCCTACCTTCCAGGGTAACTGATCCCACCGGGATATATACATTTTCGCCTATTTCTTTTTTCATAATGGGGAAGCCGGGTAAACCGGTAATGGCCGCTTACCACAATGAATGTACAGAGAGAACCAACAGTGCTGCAGTGAGTTCACTCATACGCCTGAATGAATCTGGTCATAATGAACGGGCAGGAAACAGGGACAGGCAGGTCCGTTAATGTAAAATAAACTAGCTTTAAACAAAGATATTTATGCCCGTCAGTTATTTCATCTACGGTTCCGGAGGCTTACTAGTAATCACATTGCTGGTCTATCTTTTCAGCAGGAAGAGGAAGGACTGATCATATCTTTTTTTTCTTTGGGGGAAGCATCAGGTCACGGATCACTACCGAGGCGGCCACTGCCCCGAATACAGCCGGTAAATAGGAAATAGTTCCATAAGCCGATTTTTTATAATTTTTTCCATCGGTCAGCATCAGGCTTTCTTTAATAGGTTCCTCCGGGGAAAAGACCGCTTTAATCCCTTTGCGGATTCCATATTGTCTTTTCAGTTGTTTACGTACCTGTTGCGCAAAAGGACAGTTATATGTTTCCGATATATCCACCACCTGCAACCGGGTGGGATCAAGTTTGGCCCCGGCGCCCATACTGCTTACCATGGACAATCCGCTTTCAAATGCCAGTTTTATAAACGTGATCTTGGGTGTAATGCTGTCTATGGCGTCAATGATATAGGAGGGCCGGTGTAACAATTGTTGTTCCACCATGGCCGGATTGATGAATTCACGGATGACGTCCAGTTCCAGTTCAGGGTTAATGGCTTTGAGCCGCTCTGCCATAATCAGGGCTTTCGACTCCCCGTGATTAGTAGCCAGTGCTGGTAATTGCCGGTTACGGTTACTGGGATCCACCACATCGCCATCTATGATGGTCATCTTACCCACCCCGCTGCGGGCAATGAATTCGGCAGCATAGGAACCAACGCCACCGAGTCCCACCACCATTACATGTGACTGAGCCAGCCGCTGAAGGGCTTCTTCCCCGATTAATAAGCTGGTCCGGGATAACCAGGAGAAATCACTTGTCATAATTGAACCGCGTTACCGAAAACCGTTTCCGCATTTTTTTGAATCTGCAAAACAAGGGAATTGTGATCAATTGATAAAGCTTTTGCAGCCTGCTGATAAATTTCCCCAATAGAAAGTTCCGCATCATCCGTTTCCAGGAAAAACCGGGTTGCGGGAACGGACCGTAATACCTCCTGTATACCGGGCCGGTTTAATGCTTTTCCCAATGAAATATAGTAGCCCTTTCCGGTAATCCGGCGGGCCAGTTGACTGTTTTTATTATAGCCGTGAAAGAGTACCGGGACCCGGATAGTGGCTTCTTCCAATGAAGCCAGCACCTCCTCCCAGGCCCGAACACAGTGAATAACTAAGGGTTTCCCTATGGAATTTGCCCATTCCACCTGGGCGCGAAATACCTGTAACTGCAGGGAAAAAGGGGTGGCACATACTTTATCCAGTCCGCATTCCCCGATGGCCAGTACCTGATCATGGGTGCTTTTCTGCTGCAATGAACAGAGCTGGTTCTCCCAATCAGCCGCCTGTATATACCAGGGGTGTATTCCCATGGAATACAGTCCTGGCAAGGGTTCTGGCTCATCCGGGGTATTCAGGTTCCGGAGCACCCACTCCCCTGTTCCCGGGGGCTTGTGTGAATGTATATTGATGTACAAAGGGCAATTTTAGTACCACAATTTAGTAACTCCATTGGGTGAAACATCCCTTTTCATTGGGAAAAATGGGATTTACCTGTGGAAAAACAATCTTTAAAAATAGCATGGATTTTTTTCTCCCTGTGCGAACGAGTGTAGAAATCATCTATATTTGATATCGGTATAACGCATACCCATTAACATTCAAAATCTAAAAAACATGGCAACAAAGAAAAAAGCAGCAAAGAAAGCCGCTGCTAAAAAACCCGTAAAGAAAGCCGCTGCTAAAAAGCCTGCTGCTAAAAAACCTGCTGCTAAGAAAGCCGCAAAACCCGCTAAGAAAAAATCTGCACGTAAACCCAATGCTGCTTTCATGAAAGCACTGACTCCCTCTGCTGCCTTAGCCGCTGTGGTTGGAGCAAAACCATTGCCCCGTACAGAAGCTGTTAAAAAAATCTGGGCTTACATCAAAGCCAACAAACTGCAGGACGCTAAAAACAGACGTAATGTTAATACTGATGCTAAACTGAAAGTTGTTTTCGGTAACAAAGCACAGGTTTCTATGTTTGAAATCGCGAAATTCCTCGGCAAACACCTGAGTTAATTTCATTCCACATTATATGAAAGGCGGCCTCAATACGAGGTCGCCTTTTTTATTTTGGCCACGCCTGTCCCGCCTCATGCGGGAAAAACACACGAAAAGTCACGAAAGTTTTGCCTTTGGCAAAGGACTGCCTTCGGCAGGGTTAGCCACGGATCACACGGATCAGCACGGATTGAATTGCCTGCGGCAATAATAGTTGGCCACAAAATCACACGAAAGAACACGAAAAATACAGAGAGGCAGGCGCGAGTCATGAATTGTATTTACTTTTCATGTTCTTTCGTGTGCCTTCGTGGCAACCATCCATTTGCCGAAGGCAAATTAAAAATCCGTGCTGATCCGTGTGATCCGTGGCCCCGGCTGTCGAAGACAGCTGTTTGCGAAGCAAACTCTTTCGTGTTCATTCGTGTGCTTTAGTGGCCAAAATCTATGCCTGCGAAGCAGGCTTATGCCTTTGGATTATTGGCGAATTTCCACACGCCCGCGGAAACTCATGGGGGTACGGTTATTCAATTGTACATCGAGAGAGGCGGTCCCGTTGCTGAAAACGGTCAACCGGTATTCACGCACTTCGGGTATGCCCCCCGGCCGGATGTTCAGTATCCAGCTGTTTTTCTTCCCTTTCTCTTTGGTGATCGTATAGTTTCCTGTTTTAAAATCCAGTGGCCCCTGGTTAGTATAGGCTCCGCCACCGGAAAAAGACCTGCCGTAATAGGGCAGATTACTTTCCAGTCTCTCTTTACTGCATCTTACTTCATACCCCGCATCAAGCCCACCCCGGTTGCCGCTAAACTGGGGGGTTGACTGCTCCGCAATAAATTTCCAGCTATCGGCCACTATAGCATTCTCCAGCTCCGTATTCATTACTACTGCCTGTTTGCCGGAAGAACAACTGAACAGAAGTAAAGAGAAGAAGTATAGAATTCCTTTTGATAAGATGAACTTTTTCATATTGTTGAATTTAAGTGTGTACAATTCCCTTTTAAGACTTCCGGTTCTCCAATAAATTTAACCGGATAACTCCTGAATGTCTCCCGGAAGCCGTTTTTTAAGATACGATTAACTAACCAATATCATTCCGGACAACTATAAATAAGTGTACCTTACATAAGGATACAGCAAGACTGTTCCGGCGCTTATGAATCTACCCGGCAGTTTTAACAACCAGATCAAACAGGTGATGATCCTGGTGATCTTACTTCTGATGGTCTTTCTGTCTGTCCGGGAGCTTTATGTGTTCTTCCCCGGATTACTGGGGGCCCTCACCCTTTATATTCTCAGCCGCAACAGTTACTTTCAACTCGTTTATCATCGTAAATGGAATAAAAGCGGGACCGCTCTGCTTTACCTGCTGGTTTATTTCCTGCTTTTGGCTCTGTTGGTCTGGTTTACGTTTGTGCTGGTTGAAAAGCAGGTCCACCCATTTATCAAGGATCCGGTTTCCACCATCACTCAACTGAGAGAAGCCGTTGATAAAGCACAGGAGCGGGCAGGCTTCACGCTTATATCCGGTGAAACCCTGGTCAACCTCCAGCAACGGATATCCGGTTTCCTCCCTTCCCTGGTTAATGATACCCTTAACCTGATCACCAACCTGATTATCTTATTATTCCTGCTCTATTATATGCTGGTGCATGGAAAAGAGATCGAAAGCTATCTGGGAAATATTCTTCCACTGAAACACAGCAATATTGAAATACTGGCCATAGAAACCAAGCGACTGGTGAAAGCGAGTGCTTTGGGAATCCCTATGATCTGTATTATCCAGGGAGTTACAGCCACACTGGGGTACTTCCTCTTTGGTCTGAATGATATTATACTATGGGGATTCCTGACCGGTGTACTGGCCTTCTTCCCGATCGTAGGAACCATGATCGTTTGGGTGCCCCTGGTTGTTTTTATGTATGCCAGCGGAAATAACCTGAATGCCACTGGATTGCTGCTCTATAGTGTAATCGTTACAGGAAATGTAGATTACCTGGCCCGGATTACCCTATTGAAAAGAATGGGACAGGTACACCCGGTGGTCACCGTACTCGGCGTCATCGTAGGCCTTGGGCTCTTTGGCTTCATCGGACTGATCTTTGGTCCGCTACTGGTAAATTATATTATCCTGCTCTTCCGCATTTACTGCAACGAATTCATTCTTGAGAAGAAATAAAAAAAGGTTGTCTCACCAAAGTAAGACAACCCAATACTTATCAACTATCTTTCTACGGCAGGTATACCTGTTAACCTGTCAATCCGTTAACCTGTCAACCTCCCTAAACGTGTCCCTCCGCCAGCATGGCATCCGCTACTCTTACAAATCCGGCTATATTCGCGCCCCTTACATAGTCAATCGTGCCATCCTCCCGTTTTCCATGCATCATACATTGTTCATGGATACTGCGCATGATATCGCGGAGTTTATTCTCGACTTCTTCGCGGGTCCAGGAAAGGCGGATGGAGTTCTGAGACATTTCAAGTCCGGAAGTGGCTACACCACCGGCATTGGCGGCTTTACCCGGCGCATACATGATGCCGTTTTCATGTAACACTTCAATGGCTTCCGGGGTGGTTGGCATATTGGCGCCTTCGGCCACCAGCTTACAACCATTCTTCACCAGTTGCTCAGCACCAACTTTATCCAGTTCGTTCTGAACGGCACAAGGCAACGCTACATCACATGGGATCATCCAGGGCTTTTCACCTTCATAATAAGGTACATTGTATTTGGTGGCGTATTCGGATATACGGCCGCGTTTTACATTTTTCAGATCCAGGATATATTCCAGTTTCTCCGTATCAATACCATCCGGGTCATAAATGAATCCATCACTGTCGGAAGCGGTCAGCGGAATACCACCCATGGCAATGGTTTTTTCAATAGCATACTGGGCTACATTACCACTACCGGAAACCACTACCCTTTTATTTTTCAGGGTTTCTCCTTTTGTACGCAGCATTTCATCCACAAAGAACAATAATCCATATCCGGTAGCTTCCGGACGGATCAGGCTGCCTCCATAAGTAAAGCCCTTGCCAGTCAGCACGCCGGTAAATTCATTGGACAGTCTTTTGTATTGGCCAAACAGGAACCCGATCTCACGACCACCCACCCCGATATCACCGGCGGGTATATCCGTATCATTACCAATATGGCGATACAGTTCGGTCATGAAGCTCTGGCAGAAACGCATCACTTCATTATCGGATTTGCCCTTGGGATCAAAATCCGATCCCCCTTTGGCACCCCCCATTGGTAAAGTGGTCAGCGAATTTTTGAATACCTGTTCAAAAGCCAGAAATTTCAGGATACTAAGACTGACATTCGGGTGAAAACGGAGCCCGCCTTTATAGGGACCGATCGCGTTGTTCATCTGAACGCGGTAACCCCTGTTGACCCGGAAATTACCGGCATCATCCACCCAGGGTACACGGAAAATGATGATCCGTTCAGCCTCTGTCAAACGTTCCATAATATTCGCTTTCTTGTATTGGGGGTGTTCCTCGATATAAGGAATAATGGCTTGAGCAACTTCAGAAACGGCTTGCAGGAATTCCGGTTGATCAGGGTTACGTTTCTTCATCAATTGCATGAACTTATCAGCCATTGATTTTTTTGTTGTAATCATACAGCAAAGTTTTAGGTGTTTACAATCGTTTAATACTGACCGGTATACGGATTGGTGTACCAACCAAAGGCGATCATTGAAGATTGCGGTCTTCAGGTTCAGCGCTTTGAACAGGTGCACGGCGGGGATATCAACAGCGCATACTGCCTGCATACCCACGAAGGGATTTTTTTTCTCAAAGTAAACCAGGCGGGTTTTTATCCGGATATGTTTCTTAAAGAAGCCGCCGGGCTCAGCGAATTGAAAAAGACCAGGACGGTCAGTATCCCTGAAGTGATCAAAACCGGGATTGCCGGTGAACAGCAATACCTGCTGCTGGAGTGGATCGAAAGAGGTCAACCTGATAAACAGTTCTGGGAACATTTTGGTCATCAGCTGGCCCGGTTACATCAACAGCCACAAACCTATTTCGGATGGACTACGGACAATTATATCGGCCGGCTGAAACAATCCAATAAACGACATGGCAACTGGGATGAATTTTATACCGAATGCCGGATCATGCCGCTTGTTGAAATACTTTACAATAAACAACTCTTTACCCGTGCTGACCTCAATGCCGCCGGACATTTCTGCAACCAGCTGGACTCACTTTTCCCGGTCGAACACCCTTCGCTCCTGCATGGTGATCTCTGGAGTGGCAATTACAGCGTTTCTGCCGGCGGTCAGCCCGTCATCTTTGACCCGGCCATATATTATGGTCACCGGGAAATGGACCTCGGCATGACGCAGTTATTTGGCGGATTTGACCCCCGGTTTTATAAAGCCTATCAGGAGGTCTATCCCCTGGAGCCCGGATGGGAGAAGCGGTTAAAACTCACAGAAGCCTACCCCCTGCTGGTGCATGCCGTGCTGTTTGGCGGGTTTTATATCGGCCGTGCCCGGGAAGTACTGCGCTATTTTAACGACTGGACCTGATTCTTCCTGTCCCCGGTCATGTACAGGGTTAACCTGCATCATTGTTCCACCCTCTTCCACGCAGTTACATTTCGATTGTCCAGATCCTGTCCTTAACCCGGGAGCTACGTACCACTCTGCTTTCCCGGGAAAATGATTTCCCGCCGCTCCTGTAAACTGATAACTCATCTTACAAACTTTGTCTATGAAACCAGATCAAATCCATCCGAAACAGCCGGGAAGGACTCAAAGCTGGCTGCCATACTTTCTCGCAGGACTCTTTTTGCTGGGTATCCTGCTTATTTTCCGCGGATTCCCGGACGAAAAACGTTTTACTGTTGTGCAGCTAAAAGGAAATGGATTGGTTACCAATTGGTCTAAATCATTTCATTTTATTTTTTTTCCGTCTTCCAACAGGGAAAAAGGGGCCATACTTACGGAAAAAAATGATGTGCTTGGATTTAATGATACCTATTTCCGTTATCAGCCAACCAAAGAAGATACGCTCCGGATTAACGACGAGGGTGACTCCCTTGTTTTCTTAAACAGTAAAATAAATTCCATAGTTATACATAAAAACGAGGATTTGCTACCCTGGTTCAGGCAAATGAAACCGGAACAGCTGACTGATCTGGCGTCAATCTTAATACAGGATCCCATCCCTGAATCCTATATCCCCTATCTTAAAACTATCGCTTCACAACATCCCCATTTGTCGCTCACATTTGCCGAAAATGATTCCCTCAACCTGACGACAGATTATATCCGTAAAGCCGGTTTTTTCCAGCCAACCGTTGTGTTTGTTCCGGTTATCAATGAGGAAATCCCGGCACTGGTGTACTGGAAGAAGGCAAAATGCCTCTTTATCGTACTGGACGATTCAGTCATCCTGAATCCGCTCCCGGCACTTCCTGAAATGAAAGAGTGTATTGTATATGGGGATGATTTAAAATCGATGCCCCCGGACTTTTTTATCAATAACCTTCAACTGAAAAAACTGAGCCTCTTACTGAATAAGCCTTTCTATGAACTCCTGGCTCCACTGGATCAGCTGGATGAACTGGTTTTAAAAAACGGAGATAGTGTTGCGGGCCTGGACAAACTAAAAAATATACCGGAAAGATTATCGGTATTGTTGATTTCCGGCAAATGCACCGGCATTGAACAACTGGTAAAAGCCAAAGGATTGAAATGGCTGGGATTGCCGGTTAATACATCACAAAAAGAGTTCAATATGCTTACCGCCAGCCTGAAAAAAATACAGGTATTGGAAATGGCTGGTAATTCCAACCTGACCGATTTTACAAACCTGCAGGAAATGCCGGATCTCCGTGCACTGATAATTATTGATACGGTGACCGATAAAAAAAGCATCGGCCAGTTGAAAAAACTGCGTTATCTCTCCTTACCACATGATACGAAAGAAGACAGTGCTTATCTGAAGGAAATGGCCAAAGCCTTGCCCGGTTGTATTGTAGTTGCCAACAGCGGGGCCTGTCTGGGTTCCGGCTGGCTGCTATTATTACTTCCATTGGCCCTGCTGTCTGGAATACTGTTCCATAAAAAAACAAATACTGAACATGAAACTACCGGCTAAAAAAATACCTGTCAATCATTACGGGATACTCCGGGAAGTGTTCCTGGTCAGTTTGTGTATTTTATTATTTGCCTGGCTGGTCAGTTGGCCTGTGCCGGTGAAGTGGTTTTCTTTCCTTCCACTTACCTGTGCCGGTCTGATTATTGGCCCCCGGCTTTTCAATACCGCCTTGCTCAGGTCCGGTTTGTTCCGCCTCGGTCCGGTCAAGGTTTTATACTGTATTACAGGCCTGTTGATGGGAATTGCCGGCGCCTTATACTACCGGGGTATGTATTCGATGCCGCTTTTACCGGCCTGGTTTCATGGGTTTGTTTTGATAGCGGTTTGTATCGGGGTGATGGAAGAGCTGGTTTTCCGGGGTTATATCCAGGGCCGTCTGCAATCGATTCACCCTGCAGTTGCCATTATCGGGGCCGCCCTGATTCATGCCGGATATAAAGCCTGCCTTTTCCTGGCGCCCGCCACATCTGGTATCACCCCGGTCTGGTTGTTCTTCTCCTGGTCCTTTGGCGCTTTCCTGTTAATTGGGCTGCTCCGTTATTTTTCAAACAGTATCTGGCCGCCCATACTGGTTCATGCAGTATTTGACTTGCTGGTCTATGCTGAAAATACGGAAGCACCGGTCTGGGTCTGGTAAGTTCTGGATTAATGATCCCTGAGAAAAAGGGTTTCTGATTTAGTAATCCAGGAGAAACCGAAGGAGGCCAGCGCGATAGATTCGAACCAATACACCAGGCTGTATTTTTCACTGATAGCTTGTTTCAATACCAGCAGACTGAAAGCGATGGCCAGGATGCAGACGATCATAATGATGCCACAGACCAGGTAGATCTTATTCCGGTTCTTTTTCTCAGGGGACATCTGCTTTTTGGGATCCGTTTTACGAAATAGCACCAGGGAAAAAAAGATAAAGACTGAAAAAAGGGTCAGGGCAAATACAAAGTGGAGATAGTGTACCCAGCAATCCCCACAATAGGTAGTTGGAAACAAAGCGACCCCCAGGGCGGCCACACAACCTACATCGGCCGCACGGTTATCGATCTTCTCTGGTCCCTTATACGAAAGCAGGAAAAACCCCAATACAAAAAGTACACCGACCAGGATATCACCCCCGGCGCCATTATCATAGTAATCGCTGATCGAAAATTCAAGGGCTGGTGTGCCATTTGAAATCCACTTACCCAGCACCACCAGGAAGGGAAGCAGTATACCAGTGGCCCCGATAAGTATCCGCAGGGTGTAATAAGAGATAATCTGATCGTTGGGTTTTCGGGATCCGGGAGGAGTACCGGTTGGTTGCTGTGCCATAGTATAATTTTACAGGAGGTTTATCCAATGAAAATAATACTAATATTCCCGAAAAAGAAATCGGCGGAATACCGGCTTAAAAAATAGTGCAGAAAATTAATGTTCCTTATGTTGTTTGTGGTGACGGCCCAGTTCAATTTCATAATTGAGTCCGGCCAGTACAAACTCCTGGTTGAAGTGTCCCCAGGTATAAAGAAACTCTGTATGTAACCCCCATTTTCCTTTTTGCCAGACCACACCGGCACCAGCATTCAGCGACCAAAAACGGTCATTGAGTGCCTCACCCATTGGCTCCATGGATACTTCTTTGGAAAAAGTATGGCTGAAACCGGCGATGGGGTAGAAATAGAAATGGTGATGCAGGTTCATCAGGTAATGGGCATTGAAGTCAAAATCCCAGGCAGAAAGTTCAGCCTCTTTATGGACGACCGGGAAAAAACGGTTCATCTCCACCCCGGCAGCCAGCTTCTCATTGAAATGGTAAAAAGTACTGAGGTTGAGTCCGTTTACTTTATGAAAAGTCTGGCGGATAACAGCCAGGTCAAAACTGATTTTTTGCTGGGCAGACAGGCTGCCTGTATCACCCAGGCAAATGGCAATGAAAACAAGGGTGGGGGCGAAGAACTTTTTCATCCTGCAAAGGATAAAAAGACCTGGCTGTATGCTTATGACTTTTGTTGGTTGCCGGGCTGATAATGCTCATTTGGCAACGTGGAAATCACCAATATGGCCGGTTTTAAAAAGTAAAAAAGAATTAATCCGGGATCCAATGCTGGTACAGAATCCCTCCTTAATTTTAAAGACAACTTATATGTATGGATAAAAAAGAACTATGGCTGCAGCTACGGACCTATTACTTTGACCACGTGGTGCAACCCGGCTTGTTTGAGCGTATAGCGGCAAAATTTGGTAATGCCAATCCTTCCTATCATGCGTTTGCCCATAAGATCGCCCGGAAACACGGATGGAAAACCAGTTTTGCATTAAGGGCCCTGAATGAGTATAAGAAATTCATTTTCCTAGGTCTTATAAGTGATTTCCATGTAACTCCTTCTAAAATTATTGATGTAATCTGGCATGAACATATTCTTTTCAGCAAGGCCTACCGGGAGTTTTGTGAGCAGGTAATTCAACAACCTTTTGATCACTTTCCTGAACTGGTGCCGATGGAAGACCAGACTGGCCGGTTCAGCGCCCAGTACCTGGATACAATCGCCCTGTATAAAAAAGAATTTGATCTCGACCCTCCTGTAGATATCTGGGGCGACACCAAGTTTGACCAGGAGCAGGTAAAAAAGAACGGGTATGCGTCAAAGAAAAAAGAATATGCAGGAGAAGGAGGCATTTATGACAGCACTCCACTATATAATCATTTTGAGGCTGAACCGGCTTCGATTTATCCGGAGTTTACAGGCTTTGGTGAGGGCGACTTCGGTGGCGGTGGCGCCAGTGGAGATTTCGGCAGCGACAGCAGCAGCGATGGTGGTAGTGATAGTGGCGGAGATGGAGGAGGATGCAGTGGTGGATGTGGCGGAGGAGATTAGTCGTCCTTCGCTAAAGCTACGGACGACAAGTCGGGAGTTCGTAGTCAATACATTTCATACTTTCAACTTTTTTCTTTTATCCTTGAAATTAAGCCAAACTGTAAGGATAAAGCATAACAAGAAGATATACAATGTAGCTTGTTCCACTAAATCGGTATTCAGGTTATATCCGGTTATTTTCAGAATCAGGAAATGAATATAAGACCTGGACTGATCATGTATACCCATAGCGGCTCTTACTTTCCAATGCCAGTCGGTACATACGCAATACCCCCAACCATACCAGATACCTAATATAAACCAGGATGCAGCGGTAAGCAGCATGGTATACAAATGCCAGCGGCGGGTGATACGAAAGGCCCACCCGGTAATATTAAACAAGGTAAAAGCCGTGTGAAAAACAAAGAAAAAAACATTGAGGAACGAGTACCACATGATGGGATTGAAGATAAAAAAGAAAATTTGTAGTTGCCATTCTACATGGCATAAGTGATCCTACGAAGTTGATTTACGTGTGGATTTACGACTACGTAAGTCACTGATAAGCAAAGTAAGTGTAACCTTTTAGCGTAGCTAATGTTGATCACCGAATTTGCAAACTTAGATACCATAATATTTTGTTTGGGCCATTCGCAGACGTAGCTTCATGGTGCAATTAAGAACAAAGGATGTGAATCCAAATCCAAAGAAAAACCAAGAAAGAATCCAAATCCAAAGAAAAATCCAACAAGTCCATCCCATGAAAAAACCGTCCAGATCCAATGTCCAGTTTTATCCAATGAAAACCAGTTAAGTCCAATGTCCGTGTCCGTTTTTTCCGGATCTATGAAAACCAAAAGTTCTGTGTCCCCTAAACTTTATGCCCCGCCTCCCGGCGGGGTTTTTTCTTGGTTGCCTTCGGCAGTATTTGCCTGCGGCAAATAGGGTGGCTACGAAAGACAAGAATGAATACAGAAAGGCAGGCCACGAAATACACAAAAGAACACGAATGAATACAGGCCACGGATCACACAGATTCACACGGATTTTTTGCCTTCGGCAAAAAGAGATTAGCCACGAAAGCACACAAAAAAGCACGAATGAATACAATGTTGTATTTATTTCGTGACTATTCGTGTGCTTTCGTGGCCACCTTATCCGTGTGAATCTGTGTGACCTGCCTGCCGGAAGGCAGGTCCGTGGCTAAAATTACCGCGAAGCGGGAATACATCAGTGGCCCTCTTTCAAGTTCCTGTAATTCACCAACCGAAATTTCTCCTGATGAAGCAAGGCCTGGAATGAGGGCGACAACAGCGCATCCAGTTCCGCCTGCCGGTGCTTACTCATCTCCTTTGGCCCGAAAATATTCAGGTCTTCCATAGCCGAAAGTTCAGCATCGTCAATGCCTACATGAAAGACAAACAATTTTGTCCCTCCTGGTTGCAATGCACTGAGTTTACTGCTCAGGGTATCCAGCTTTGAACCCACCGGTGCTGAATAACCTCCATCCACATCCACTTCATCGTAGTATCTGGATATGCCGACTTTATATTCTGCGGCCAACTTCTCCACAATCTTCCGCGTTTCAGGAGTTTGCATCGCAGCTCCCATATGGTAATCGAGATAATCAATTTTTAATCCGGCTTTCAGGGCTTTATCAATCTGGGCCCTTAGCTCAGTTTCAATTTCACTTAACTGAGGATTATTGGCAAACAGCTTAGAACGGGAAGGAAAGAAATGCCCGAGTGAATCCACCAGTGAAGGCACCTGCTTCACACCGGCCACCGGTCCCCAGCGATATTGTTTCCACTCTGCATTCAACGTAAGGTGAATCCCTACTGACACATTAGGATAACCTTTCAACATGTCCACAGCCTCACTGAACCAGGAACAGGGAACCATTACGGACATGGAGACCGGTATGCCTGTTTCCAGTACTTTCTTCGCCGCCAGGTTTACAGCATGACTCATGCCTATATCATCACAACGGATGAGGATCGGAATTTTCGTGTCCTTACTTTGCTGAGCCGATAAGGACATCAGGGAAAAGACCAGGCAGAAAAGAAGCGTATTTTTCATACAATAACTTTATACTACTAAAGCTAAGCAATAAAAATGTCACCAGCCCGATCGCAGCTGTTGATAGATTACTGGAAAATAAGTATATTGTTTTATCATTAAACCTCTCCTCTATGAGCAAAAAAACCAGCGTGAAAGCGGCATTTGAGCAGAGCCGCTCTTCCCATTTTGACCCTTATAAAATAAATAATTCCGACAAAGACATACAGGTAAAGGTGATTCCCGGCGATACCGGACAATCATCGGTAACCGAAGCATGGCTGGAAGATAAAGCCATTTTAAAAAATCATGCCGGCCCGCTGGACTGGCTGACCATCGGCAGCAACCAGTCGCTCCGGGGCAAATACCTGGAATTGTATACCGCGGTAACGGATCTGCCGGGTCAGCCGGATAAAACCAGTTTTGATTTTCGCATACGCGGCGGCGTGAGTCCCTATAAATACTATGCCGAGAAGACCGTCACCACCCAGGGCGCTTCCGTCTTGTATAAAATCAGTATTTTCTTCACGATTCATTAATTCTTATGAAAATCATTCAGGTATTTTTCATTGGATTATCTTTTTATTGCCTTCCGGCTATTGGGCAGGTAACCGTGGATACCACCATCCGGCTGGATCTGCTCAAATCGCCGGCCTCTCCCGCATTTAATATCCTGGGAATAGCGCAGAGCGATATAGAACGTCCTGCGGACCTGACTGCTTTTGCTTTGTCCATTCAGAATGCCACCAATAATTTCACGTCTATCCCCGAGAGCTATGCTTTTCAGATCGCTCCGTTTTTAATGGGAAGAAAAAAATACAGCCTGAATCAGTTTGATAATAATCAGCATACGTTTAAACAATCCTTTCAGTTTTCAGCCGGCTATACGCATATCGGACCTAAGGGAAAGGAAGACGTGGATTCATTAAAAACCACCAAACTGGGACTGGGTATTAAATTCTCCCTTATACGACCCCACTGGACCGCCGATACCCGGAATAAATACACCGTATTAAGGCAGGCACAGGTTCAGCTGATTGCCGAACGCAGGGCTTATGAAGAAAAACATCCACAGTATTCTTTGTTGAAAGAGAAAAAACAACGCCTGCAATTGCTGGAAATGAAAGATTCATTGAATGAAGTGCAGCTAAAAGAATTTAATCAGCTCATCCGGGATATCCGTGAAATGGAAGAACTGATCGGAGAAGAATACGATGATGTATTGCCGGATGGAGCCGCTTTTGCCGCTGCCCGGAAAGCCGCCACTGTCTTTAAAACAGAACGGTCCGGCTTCTTTCTTGATTTTTCGGGAGGCATGGCACTGGATTTTCCGGATAACCGTTTCAACAACTCCAATGTTTACCGGGCCGGTATGTGGCTGACCGGGGGAAACGAAAACGGGAATAAAGGCATCAGTTCATTGTTCATTCTCCGCTATCTCTATAATCCCACCACGCTATTTGCCGCTCCATCGGGTCTGCTGAAAGGTGGTAAGCTCTCCACCTTCGATATGGGCGGACGTTTTTTGCTGGATGTATCCAGGGAAAAATTTGTGCTGAGTGCCGAAGCGCTTTATCGCAGTATCCTCGGGAGCTCCACCGTGGATCCTTCCTGGCGGTTTGTGATGAACGCTGAATATGATCTGGGCAGCAACCGCAAGCTGACATTTGCTTTTGGCCGTGACTTCGATGGTACGATCAGTAAAGGAGGAAACCTCGTAGCCATGATCAACCTGATTGCCGGATTTGGTGGAGACCGGAAGATCGCCGATTAATTTTCCCGCAGATCAACGCAGATCTTGTACGCAGATTTTCGCAGATACAGTTCTAGATGACAAGCTGATCAAAATGATCTGCTTTCTTGCCTACAGCCTGCTGCCATCTGCCTGTTTTTCCGTACATTTCCTTAATGCTTACCACTACCTTCCTCCTCTATGGAGCCAATGGTTATAGCGGGGAACTGATTGCCCGTTATGCCAGCCAGTATAACCTGCACCCCATTCTGGCAGGGCGAAGAAAGGAAGCCATTGAACCATTGGCGGCAAAATACGGATTGCCTTTCCGCATCTTTGATGTCAATGACACAACCGCTTTATTAACCGCATTGAAAGAAGTAAAAGTGGTCATGAATGCCGCTGGCCCCTTTGATCAAACGGCCCGGCAAATCGTGGAAGCCTGTCTGCAGACCGGCACGCATTATCTCGATATCAATGGAGATATTTCCATTTTTGAGTTGATAAAACGGTTTGATGATGCGGCAAAAAAAGCCGGCATCCTTTTATTACCCGGCGCTGGTTTTGATGTGGTACCCACGGATTGCCTGGCTATGCACTTAAAAAACAAGATGCCCGATGCGGTTTCACTTAAACTTGCTTTTGCCACCCTGGGGGGTGCCCTCTCTCATGGCACGGCAACTACCATGGCTAATAAACTAGGGGAAGGCGGAGCCGCCCGCAGAAACGGAAAGATCGTACATGAACCACTCGGCCAACGGGGGATGTGGGTAGACTTCGGCCCAAAGAAACTCTTCGTTATGAGTATTCCCTGGGGTGATATCTCCACGGCACATTTCACCACCGGTATACCGGATATTGAATGCTATACCGGTATCTCCCGTAAGGTATATTACTTTTTAAAATTGCAGGGACTCTTCAATTGGGCTTTACGCACTGATTTTATCCGGAAAGCGCTTAAAGCGAAGATTAACCGTCTTCCGGCAGGCCCCACCGATACGCAGCGTGCTAAAGCCATCGGCTATGTGTGGGGAGAAGCGACCAACGCAGCCGGGGAAAAAATAACCGCCCGGTTGACGGGTCCGGAAGGCTATACGATAACCGTTCATGCTTCTCTGATTATTACCCGTAAAGTACTCAACGGAGATTTTAAAACGGGTTATGGAACACCGGCGGGGGTTTGGGGGGAAGGGTTGATATACGAAATACCGGGGGTGATAAAACCATTCAATAATTAATCAGCCGCCACAATACGCTTTCCAAATGGCATCAATGACAACTCCACCAGTTTAAAATGCTGCCTTCCCCAGGGAATACCGATGATGGTAATACTGAGGAGTAAACCCATTACGACATGAATAATGGCAGAAGCCAGTCCCCCACAAATAATCCAGACGATATTAGCCAACGTGGAAAGACAGCCGGAGCCGGATGAATCGCTCACAACCTTAAGGCCAAAGGGCATTAATATAAATCCGGCGAGTTTGAAACATTGAAGTCCCCAGGGAATACCGATAATCGTAAAGCATAACACCAATCCGCCGAAAAAATAACAAAGTGCCGCTAAAAAGCCGCCAAAGATCAGCCAGACCAGGTTACCAAGAAGATTCATATTGTTTGTTTAATCAGGTACAAATTACCGACTAATACACAAAACTGAATGGTCAGTATGATAAATGGCAATACCATTACGGGTTTTTTCGTTAGTATCGCAGTTATGAACCGTCGCCTCTATATTTTCCTGGCCTGGATGATCTTTGCTTTATATGGGGCATTGCTGACCAAAAACATCCTATTTAAGCACGGTAATTACCGGTATTACAAAAGTTATTTTAACAGCGAATACAAACATTACTCTGCCAAAAAAGGATGGAAAAAAGCGAATACGACACCCTTCCATACCATCAATATGTATTACAGAAACGGGCGGATCAATTCGGAAAACGCGAAATACAACCTGTTCGGCAACCTGATCGGTTTTGTTCCCTTCGGCATGCTTTTCCCGCTGCTCTTCCGTCGCATGCGGCATTTAATACTCACCACCCTGGCCGGATTCGGACTGAGTTTATTATATGAATACATTCAGGTGAAAACAGGACTTGGATTTTTTGATGTGGATGATTTATTACTCAACACGGCTGGAGCGCTGGCGGGGTATATTTTGTTCTGGTTACTAATGAAGACCTGGAAGTTTACCAGGAATGAATACAATAATATGCCTTTAGATAAATTCCAAGAACCAAGATGCCAAGACGCCAAAGAATAATCAAATTACAATAATCAATTAAATTCCAATTATAAAGCCTCAAAAAGCACCAAACCCTCCTGAGAAAATCCGGCGGAGGATTTGGTGCTTATTTTTGCTTTGTAGCTTGATTATTCTTTGGCGTCTTGGCATCTTGGTGTCTTGAATCTTGGTTTCTCGGTTTCTCGGTATCTTTAAAAAAAACAAAAACCATGCGTTTCTTCCTCCTGATCACCGCCTTGTTCCTTTTCCATCAGCTCCCCGCTCAGTTATTTATCAAAAACACCAACGTCATCGATGTGGAGCAGAAAAAGATACTGGCCGGGTATTCCGTTTTGATTGTTGACGGAAAGATTGCCCAGGTGGATAAGGATAAAAATTTCAAACAACTGCCGGAAGGCACCACAATCATCGACGGAACCGGCAAATACCTCAGTCCCGGATTTACGGATGCACACGTTCACTTCTTCCAGAGTGGCGGACTTTATGCAAGGCCGGACGCGATCGACCTGCGTAAGATCCGGCCCTATGCCGAGGAGATCAAATGGACACACGGGCATATGGAAGACCTGCTGCGTCGTTATCTCTCCGCCGGAATTACATCAGTGATTGATGTAGGTGCGACAAATAATTTCCTTACACAAAAAGATTCCTTTGCCAGCAAAACCTGGTCACCCCTGGTACGTATGACCGGCCCCCTGCTGACCACTTATGTGCCGGCGCCTTTCAAAAACCTGGGGAATGATGCACCCTTTACCGAAATGCTCAACGAAGAGAATACCCGGAAAGCGGTCAGGGATCAGTTACCCTTAAACACCGATTTTATCAAGATCTGGTATATTGTGACCGACCAGGATGTGGAAAAAGGAGCCCGGAAAAATCTTCCGTTGGTACAGGCTGCGATCGACGAAGCCCATAAAAATAATAAACGCGTGGCCGTGCATGCCACCGAACGCATCACCGCGCAACTGGCCGTGGAAGCGGGGGCGGATTTCCTGGTACATAGTGTGGATGATGAAGTCGTGTCAGATGCTTTTGTTCAATTACTGAAACAAAAGAAGACCGTGCTTTGTCCGACCCTCGTAGTGATGGGACATTACGGCAAAGTACTCGGCGATCATTATCATTTCAGCACCGATGAATTAAATCTCGCCAATCCGGAAACCATCGGCTCGGTGCTAGACTATCCCTGGCCGGATACCAGCCTGGCCAAAATCTATATTAAAAGCATGGATTCCCCTTTGCAGGCCGCAAAGGGAAAAACGGCAGATTCCATTATGACCATAAACCTGCAGAAACTGGTTAATGGCGGCGTAACTATTGCCACCGGCACCGATGCCGGCAATACGGGTACCCAACATGCCAGTTCTTATTTCATCGAATTGAATGCGATGCAAAACGCCGGAATGAATAACTGGCAGCTGTTAGAAGCCAGTACCATCAATGGCGCTAAAGCCCTGGGACAGGAAAAGGAATGGGGCAGTGTTGCTAAAAATAAAATGGCTAACCTGGTTCTCCTGTGGGCCAATCCGCTGGACAGTATTGCCAACTGGAGAAAGATCAGCCAGGTGATTGTGAAAGGAGTGGCACATTTGCCGGAAACACTGGTGAATCCCTCACCGGAATACCTGGTACAGCAACAACTCAATGCCTATAATGCTCACAACCTCGATGCTTTTCTTGAACCCTATGCGGAAGATGTGGAGTTATACGAATTCCCCGGAAAACTGATCATGAAAGGGAAAGAAGCGATGCGAAAGGATTATGAATTTCTCACCAAGGTACCTAAGTTATACTGCAAGGTTCAGAAACGGATCATCCAGGGCAATATGGTGATCGACCATGAGGAAGTATCGGGATTCGGGCCTAAACCACTTTATGCAGTGGCGATTTATATAGTAGAGTTTGGGAAAATAACCAAGGTGTATTTTAAACAATAGCTGGGATACAAAGAATCAAGAAACCAAGACACCCCACCTTCGCTAAACCTGCCTGCCGGCAGGCAGGGCTACGGTGGGCAAGCAAGATGCCAAAGAAGAACCAGAAATCAATATTCAAAAAAAGACAAACTACTCCATTGAAGCATCTCAGGAGGGATTGGTGAATACAGAATGACTGCGTGTAATTAAATCCTTCTGCCGCAGACAAATAAAAATCATTGTACAGCATTCACAGGCCCGGTATTTTTATAAAAGAATACCACCATGCCTGACTTTAAAATACTTATACTCGGGGGGTACGGACAGACAGGACTCGCCTTGACCAGGTTGTTGATACAGGAAACAACTGTATCCATTGTATTGGCCGGGCGGGATATCACTAAAGCAAAGCTGGCAGCAGAAGCACTAAACAATCAGTTGAGTACTGAACGGGTGGGTGCCTGTTATGCTGATGCGTCAGAGGCATCCACTCTTACCTCAGCTTTTAAAGGGGTTGGTCTTATCCTGGTAACTTCAAGTACAGCAACCTATACCCGTACTATTGCAGAAGCAGCGCTGAATGCCGGCTGTGATTATATGGATATTCATTTCGGGCTTTCCGTATACACGCAACTTCAACAACTGGAATCAAAAATCAGAGAAGCCGGCCGTTGCTTTATAAGTGGCGGCGGATTCCATCCCGGCATGCCTGCAATAATGATCCGCTATGGTGCAATGTTATTTGACGAAATTCATAGTGCCCGTACAGCGGGGCTGATGAAGATTGACTTCAGTACCTATAATGCCAGCACGTCCACCCGGATTGAATTTGTTGAAGAACTGGCCGGCTTTAATCCACTGTATTATACAAAAGGGAAATGGAAGAAAATGAATATGCTGACCGGAAATGGTATGCGTACATTTGATTTTGGAAACAGCTATGGCAATTGCAGGTGTTCCCCGCTTTTCTTTGAAGAACTCCGGCCACTGCCTCAGCAATATTCCTCACTCAGGGAAACCGGCTTCTATATTGCCGGCTTTAACCTGGTTACCGATTATTTCATTTTTCCTTTTATCATGCTTTGCCTGAAAATAGTCCCCCGGAGATTCAATAGCCTCCTGGCAAAACTGATGGTCTGGAGTATTAAAACATTTACCCGTCCGCCTTATGGTTATGTTATGAAACTGGAAGCCGAAGGCCTGAAAAATGGCCGGGAGAAAAACATTCAGGTTTGGGTCCGTAGTATGGATCCCGCATTTATCACAGCTGTACCGGTTGTGGCTTGTCTTAAACAATACCTGAAGCAAAATACCAGGGCAGCCGGATTGCAGGTACAGGGGCAGTTTGCAGAACCAGTCCTGTTTATTGAGGATTGCCGGCGAATGGGACTGGAAGTGAAATTGAGTGAATGATGAATAATGGAAATATCCGGCGATCAGCAGGTTTATTCTTTTGCTTTGGATGATCTCTTTTTTTTCTTTTTCCGCAATAAAAATGTTTTTAAACGCTCACTCGCTTTTTCAATACCCGTGTGAATGGTACTATCAATTTTGTTTCCCGCATAGCCAGTAAGGCGGCGGCTAAGGTAAGCGGCACCCACATTTACCAGTCCGGTGACCAGTCCTGATTCATCCGGCTTTGAATGTGTAAATTCATTTAGTTTGTTACGGAGAAAGTTACCGGGTTTAAGGTCATGCTTCAGTCCGTCCCAGGAATCTTTGAGTTTTTTTTCCTGTTCCAGCTGCTGTACTTTCAACCGCAGTTTTTCCCGTTCAATATCCTGTATACGTTTAATCTTTTTCATCTTCGTCCTCATTTTCGAACATGGCTTCGATCAGCGCATTCATAATGGGCAGACGGAAAAGGCGGTCTTTGGCCAGCCAGATGATGAGTCCGATCAGCAATACAAAGCCCGATACAATCAGGAAGCCCAGCCATAAACTGCCCAACCATTGACCGATAAGCAGGGCCCCTGCCACACAAAGCAGGGTAATGAATAAAAAGAACACCAGGGCTGATAGCAACAAAGCGATCATAGTTGCGGCAAGATTGGACAGCTTTTCCGCTAGTGACAGCTTTACCTGCGATACCCTGGTGTTTACGTAAGCTTTGAGTTGTTCGGCCAGTGACTCGAATTTGTTAAATTCTTCTGACATGATGGGTTGATTAGGCTTTTATCCGGTCAGATCACTTCTTCGAGTTCACCATTCACCCGGCTCAATTGCTCTTCCATTTTTTCTTTGCCTTCTTTTACTTTGCGTTTAAACTGATCCGCCAGCTTTTTACCGTTTTCAGCGATCTTGTTACGGGTGTTTTCGCCTTTGTCAGGGGCAAATAACACACCCAATACACCACCAATAGCCATTCCGGCTCCAAGCGCAATCAGGATTTTAGATGTGTTTTTCATTTTCTTTGAGTTTGCAATTAAGAAATTAATCTGTTTACTCCTAATATAGTTCATAAACCGGGCCAGAACTATGAGGTACTTCATGCCGGGCCTTGAGTAGCGTCGTTGGAAAGCCCTGTTTAAAGGAAGGAAATTGCAGGATTGCAATGAATCTTAAAAAAGGGCATTGCAATCTTATAAACCCATAGCTGCCAATTTTTTATACATTTCCTGCCAGAATTGACTTTTTGACGGAATGACTGGTATTTGGGGTGTCATCCAAATCCCTGTCAATTAAATATTTCGCTCCTACGGAGCTCCGGAACAGCCTGCACATTCACAGGCTAATGATATGTCGCCCCGCTGGGGCTCAAATTTACCCTCCGAAGCTTTAGCGAAGGAGGGTCCTCCGTAGCTTTAGCGAAGGGGGGCTGATGGCACCCTAAAGGAATAAAAAATTGTCCATTCTAAGAACCATCCTTAAGAAGGGGCTGTTGACCTGCCTTTGCCGGCAGGCAGGCTACTAACTACCGGCTACTAACTACTAACTGACTTTCTGTCCGTCTCCCTCCAATTGGCCCAATCTTGGTACTTTCGCGTCCACTATTAAAACAGTCAAATCTTAAATAACTATGGTACAGGAAAAAGGCACGATTTCAATTAACACGGAGAATATATTTCCGATCATTAAAAAATTCCTCTATTCGGATCACGAGATATTCCTGCGTGAATTGGTGAGCAATGCAGTTGATGCCACCCAGAAAATCAAACGACTAGGCTCGCTCGGGCATTATAACCAGGAACTGGGCGATCTTAAAATCCGCGTGGCGGTGGATCCAGAAGCAAAAACCATTACGATCTCCGACAGCGGACTCGGGATGACTGCCGAAGAAATAAAAAAATATATCAACCAGGTAGCCTTCTCCGGCGCTACCGAATTCATGGAAAAATTCAAGGAAGCCAATGATGCCAATGAAATCATTGGCCGCTTTGGACTTGGCTTCTACTCCTCTTTTATGGTGGCAGAACGGGTGGAGATCCAGACCCTCTCTTACCAGGAAGGCGCCACCCCGGCCCGGTGGACCTGTGATGGCAGCACCGAATTTGAGATTACCGATGGTACCCGTACCGAGAGAGGAACCGATGTGATCCTTTATATCAATGAAGATTCAGTAGAGTTCCTGGAAAAACACCGGCTCCAGTCCATCCTCGACAAATACGCCAAATTCCTGCCCGTACCGGTACAGTTTGGTACCAAGACAGAATCTGAACCGGATGGCGAAGATGAAAATGGTAAACCTAAATACAAATCGGTTGAAGTTGATAATATCATCAACAATACCAACCCGATCTGGACCAAGGCACCCGGTGAACTGAAAGATGAGGATTACCTGAATTTTTACCAGGAACTCTATCCTTTCCAGGAAGAGCCCCTGTTCTGGATTCACCTCAATGTGGATTATCCCTTTAACCTGACCGGGGTGCTTTATTTCCCTAAACTGAAAAATGATTTTGAAGTACAGAAGAACAAAATTAAACTCTTCAGCCGCCAGGTATTCATCACCGATGAGGTAAAAGACATCGTACCGGAATTTTTATTACTCCTGCACGGGGTGATTGACTCTCCCGATATCCCGTTGAACGTGAGCCGCTCCTTCCTGCAAAGTGACAGCAATGTAAAAAAAATCAACAGCTATATCAGTCGTAAAGTGGCCGAAAAACTGGCTGAACTGTTCAAGAAAGAACGGAAAGCCTATGAAGAGAAATGGAGTGATATCGGTCTCTTTGTCAAGTACGGCGCCCTCAGTGATGAAAAATTCTATGAGAAAGCGAAGGAGTTTATCCTGCTGACCAATACGAACAAAGAAAATTATACCCTGGAAGAGTATAACGCGAAAGTGAAAGACTTCCAGACTGATAAAACCGGACAGGTGGTGTATCTCTACACGGTTGACCCCGAACAACAACACAGTTATATCGCCGCTGCGGAAAAGAAAAGTTATGACGTGTTGCTGATGAACTCCCCGATCGACAGTCATTTCATCCATCACCTGGAAATGAAACTGGAAAAAACATCGATGAAGCGGGTGGATGCCGATGTGGTGGATAAACTGATCGAGAAAGAAGACAGTGAGAAACACACACTGACCACGGAAGAAACCGATAAACTCAAAGCCATCTTTGATAAAGCGATCAGCAATCCGGCCATGAAAGTGGAAGTGGAAAGCGGGGCGGCCGACAGTTTCCCTGTCAGCATTACGATGGAAGAATGGATGCGCCGGATGAAAGACATGAGCAAACTCGGTGGCGGCATGAATTTCTATGGAGCCATGCCCGATAATTACAAAGTAGCCATCAACGGCAATCATAAACTGATCAGCAAAATCTTATCAGCTGACGAAGCTCAGCAGACCGTACTCGCCAAACAGGCATTCGATCTGGCCTTATTGGCCCAGGGTATGCTCAAAGGAGCGGATCTGACGGCCTTTGTGGAACGTAGTGTGGAAGTGCTTTAAGAGAGGCAAGAAGCAAGAAGGAACCTCCTGAGGGAATGATCCAAATAATCAGGTGGTTCCTTCTTTAGGATCCCTTCTCGCTTCTAGCTTCTCGCTTCTAGCTTTTTTTTATTAACTTTCCCTCCTAACAACTTATCCAATAGTTTAGCAGGTAAAGATTTCCAATGACCCTGTCCGAAGATCAGATACTGGCGCTCGCACCCGATGAAGCTTCTAAAAAAGCAGGCCTTGGGTTGGCGAACATGTCCAAATGGGTCAGTAAAGGCGCCAATGAACTGGCTATCTGGGGTGAATGCCAGGGAAGTGGCAGCAAACCTTACCAGGCACAAATTGATCTCTCCAACATTGCCTTCAAATGTTCCTGTCCCAGTCGCAAATTTCCCTGCAAACACGGGCTCGCCCTTTTTCTCCTTTATGCCCGGCAAACCGCTTCCTTCAGTATTGACAAAGCCCCCGCCTGGGTTACAGAATGGCTGGAAAAAAGAGCAGAAAAACAGGAAAAGAAAGCGGCAAAGGAAGAAGCACCAGTAGACGAAGCCGCCCAGGTTAAGCGCCAGCTGGCCCGCCATGATAAAGTGATGAATGGAATAAACGAACTGCAATTATGGATAAAAGACATTGTCCGTAATGGCATTTTGTCCATGCCGGATAAAGGATTTCCCTGGTTTGAAAATGTGGCGAAAAGGATGGTGGATGCACAGGCTCCCGGTCTGGCGAATATGGTCCGGCAATTGGGAGAAACAAATTTCTTTGCTGAAAACTGGCAACAGCCATTTCTCGAACAATTACTGAAGCTCTATATTGTAACTGAAGGGTATCAGCAACATCATTCCGGAGAAGCCCCGTTTTTACAGGATCTGCGCAGCTGGATCGGTTTTACCATTAACCAGGACGAATTAAAAGAACAGACCGGCATCACAGATACCTGGCTCGTGTTGGCCAAACAGAGTAATGAAGTGGATAATGTAACTACGGAGAAATACTGGCTCTATGGTTTGGAGCAGAAAAAATACGCCTTGGTACTGCAGTTCACCGTTCGGGGACAAGGCAGTCAGTTATCCCTTACTCCCGGACTTTACATACAGGCCGAACTGGTTTTCTTTCCTTCAGTGAACCCGATGCGTGCCCTGATCAAACGCCAATTGAACACACAAAATAATAATATACCAACCGGTTACTCCGGATGGGATGAAGTAACAGCGGCTCAATCAGAAATGTATAGCCGGTTTCCGGTACAGGGAGAACGACCCTTTATTGTTGAACAACTGACAGCTGTCCCTTATAATAATCAATGGTGGCTGCGCGACCAGTCATCGCGGATGGTTCCGATACGTAATGCCGAGAAAAATATCTGGCATATACTGGCCATCAGCGGAGGACAACCGTTAAATATGGTGCTCATTGGCAATCCGGCCCAGGTGGAAGTGGCCGGCATCTGGCAGGAACATCAATATTTGTTGGTTTAAATTAATAGCATGCAAAGCTGGGAAGACGTCATACATACAGCCATGATCGGAACGGATAAAAAAATCCTTTCTGTCAGCCAACTGCCGGAAAGCCTGGCTGCAGTGCAGACAATGCTGACCGATAAATCCGGAAATGATAAAGAAATCCTCTATCTGCAACAGTCTTCCCTGCTGATGAATTATAAACAATGCGGCCTGTCCCTTCTGCAAAAAGAAGAGATTGGCACCAGTATGGCTCAGCCAGAAGAAAAACCTTACTGCAGTGCCGTTGCCGCACAGGTATTAAAAGAGGTGTTGAATGCGGAGGCTCCGCTGCTGCTGGAGTACTGGCTTCGTCGCTGCGCTGAAAATGAACAAATTTTCCCTCCTGTTTTTATTCCGGCCCTTTTCTCAAAAGCCAGGCAGGAGAAGTATCTGCAGGGATTAGTGGTACGCTGCAGTGGAAAAAGAGGAGAATGGATGTGCGGGCTGAATGAAAACTGGAATTTTTACCGGGGTGAAAACACGGAAGAAACCTGGCAGACTGGCACGCAGGAACAACGTCGTACCGTTTTAAAAGAAACCAGGCGCACTAATCCCGCTCTTGGATTAACCTGGCTGCAGCAGACCTGGGCCACAGAAGATGCCGCAGGCAAACTGGCTTTTCTTGAAGTCTTGAAAACCGGATTAAATGAAGGGGATATCTCTTTTCTCGAATCATTACATACGGAAAAAAGTAAAAAAGTAAAAGAAGAAGCGGTCAACCTGCTCAAACATACTCCCGGCTCTTCACTGATCAGGCTTTACCAGCAGGTACTGGCCGAAGCCGTACAAGTAAAAAAAGAAAGAAGCCTGATGGGCTTATCCAGTAAAACAGTCCTGCAGTTCAAACTGCCTTCCTCCGTGCCTGAGGCCATTTTTGAATCCGGTATTCAAAAAATGAGCTCGCAAAAAAACATCAGTGATGACCGGTTTATTATTTATCAACTGATCTCCTTTACACCACCGGTATTCTGGGAACAGCATTTTCAGTTGAAACCCGTGGAGATCATTGATCTTTTCTGCAAAACTGAAGAAGGATATGAACATACGGGCGCCATCGGCATGGCCGCCAGCCGTTTTCCCAGTCCGGAATGGGCCGCACTGATGATCGAAGATGAAAATCGTCTCTTTTTAGACCTCATTGTCCAGCTATCACCTGAACAGAAAGAAAAATACCTGCTGAAACATTTTGAAAAAGCTGGTGATACGTTGATTCAGCTGGTCGGCAATACAACGGTGGAATGGAGTGTGTCATTGACAAAAGCCATTTTTAAGTACACCAGCACTAACCCCAATCAGTTCACAAAGACCTATTACCGGGATCATATTCATTTAATTCCTGTGGGGGTGGTTCCGGAACTCACCCGTTGCACCCCATCCGAATCCTATCCGGCAGTTGCATGGGGCAATACCTGTGATTACCTGCGGGAATTATTATCCCTCAAAGAACAAATCCATCAATCATTCAACTCATAAAACGACGCTGTATGGCAAGCATTCTGCGGCAACATGCCGAACAATTATTCGGAGCGGAACTGGAAGAACTGAAAAAACAGGATACGGATAAAAGACCCGACAACTGGCTTATGTCGCCCCGTTCAGTGGTGCAGTACCTGCTGGGAGGGAAACTGAAAAACGGTTTCGAAGTAACTCCGAAGTATATCGGCAATAAACGGTTGATGGAAGTAGCCGTGGCTACTTTAACCACGGACCGGGCTTTATTATTATACGGATTACCTGGTACAGCCAAAAGCTGGGTGAGTGAGCATATTGCGGCAGCGATCAGTGGTGATTCCACCCTGATCGTACAAGGTACCGCGGGCACCGGCGAAGAATCCATCCGCTATGGATGGAACTATGCGCGGCTGCTGGCTGAAGGACCTTCTGAAAGAGCATTAGTGGAAACACCCGTGATGCGGGCCATGAAAGATGGCAAGATTGCCCGGATTGAAGAGCTGACCCGGATCGGTGCCGATGTACAGGATGCACTGATCACTATTCTATCTGAAAAAACATTGCCCGTACCTGAACTGAATACAGAGATTCAATCTATACGTGGTTTCAATATAATTGCAACTGCGAATAATCGTGATAAAGGCGTGAATGAATTGAGCAGCGCCTTGAAAAGACGATTTAATACCGTTATCCTTCCTGTTCCGGATTCTATTGAAGAGGAAATTGATATTGTCAGGCGCCGGGTCGAAAGTTTTGGTAAAGTGATGGACTTACCAGCTGAACCGCCCGCACTTCAGGAGATCAAAAGAATAGTTGCCATATTCCGTGAATTACGCAATGGAGTGTCTGCCGATGGCAAGACCAAGATCAAATCTCCCAGCGGTACATTGAGCACCGCTGAAGCCATTTCGGTTGTCAATAATGGAATGGCCATGGCTGCTTATTTTGGGGATGGCCGCCTGAAAGCCCATGACCTGGCAGCAGGTATCATCGGTGCCGTAGTGAAAGACCCGGTGCAGGACCGGCTGGTGTGGCAGGAATACCTGGAGACCATTGTAAAACCAAGGGATGAATGGAAAGATATATATCGTGCCTGCCGTGACCAGGGCTTTTAAATAAAACAGGATGGCAGTACATGTATTAGGTATACGACATCATGGCCCCGGCTCTGCCAGGAACGTAAAAGATTTCCTGGAGCAGCTGAAGCCGGATATTGTACTGGTGGAAGGTCCACCGGAAGCGGATGATATACTGCCATGGAGTATTCACCCGGAATTAAAACCGCCGGTAGCTATTCTCTGTTACCAGCCCGGCAATCCGCAACAATCTTCCTTCTATCCGTTTGCCGAATTCTCCCCTGAGTGGCAGGCCATCCGCTATGCCCGCCAGCAAAATATTCATGTCCGCTTTATGGACCTGCCGGCCGCTCATCAGTTTGCCCTGGAAGAAGAAAAGAAAAATGCGCCGGAGGATGAATCAGAAGCGCATATACTTCACCGTGATCCGATCAGCTGGCTGGGCCGGGCGGCCGGATTTGACGATGGAGAAAAATGGTGGGAACATATGTTTGAGCACCGGCAAAACAGTGAATCCGTTTTTGATGCTGTTGCCGAAGCGATACAAGCCCTCCGGGATGAATTACCTCCTAAAGAAGACCGGCTTGAACAGACCCGCGAAGCGCATATGCGTAAAATGATCCGGCAGGCCGAACGGGAAATGTTTCAGCAGATTGCTGTGATCTGTGGCGCCTGGCATGTACCGGCCCTGGTGAATATGCCTTCCGTAAAAGAAGATACAGAGACATTGAAAGGATTACCCAAAGTAAAAGTGGAAACCACCTGGGTTCCCTGGACCTACCGCAAACTGAGTTTCTTCAGTGGTTATGGCGCCGGTATCCAATCACCCGGCTGGTACGAACATGTATGGAAATACCCGGCTGATGACGGTACACGCTGGATGACCAAAGTGGCTGGACTCTTCCGCAGGCAACAAATGGATACCTCAGTAGCGCATGTAATTGAAGGGGTAAGACTGGCTAATGCACTTGCTGCTTTACGGAATTTATCGAAAGCAGGGCTGGAAGAACTCAATGAAGCCACTCAGAGTATCCTCTGTAATGGTGAAGGAATTAAAATGAGCCTGGTGGGTGATGAACTGATCGTAAGTAATAAAATGGGGGCCGTGCCGGAGGATATTCCAAGGCCGCCATTACAGGTGGATATTGAAAAGCAACAAAAGAAATTGCGGTTACCACCCACTGCTGACTGGAAGGATTATACGCTTGACCTGCGTAAGGAAAATGATTTAGATAGAAGTATCTTTTTGCACCGGCTCCGCTTACTCGGTATTCGTTGGGGCGAACAATCCGATGCTAAAAGTAAAGGCACGTTTAAAGAACAATGGCGGTTGCAATGGGAGCCTTCTTTTACTATTGAAATGATAGAAAAAGGGAGTTGGGGTAACACGACGGAAGAAGCGGCGTCTGCCTTTACCATTGACCAGGTACAAAAAGCAAGTAACCTGGTGGCCGTATGCGATCTCTTGCAGGAGCTGATACCAGCTGAACTTGAAAAAGCCATAGACACCTGTATCAGCCAGATCAATAACCTGGCCGCAGCCAGTGCCGATGTCATGGAACTGTTGCAAGTAATACCCGGACTGGTATCTGTAAGCCGCTATGGTAATGTACGTAAAACGGATGCAGGCCTGATCACCGGCATTCTGCAAAGTATGATCACCCGGGTCTGTGTGAGTCTGCCCTCTGCCTGCGTGGGTGTGGATGAAGATGCCGCGACACTTCTTGTGGAGTTGTTCCGGAAAATGAATGATGCCGTGGGTATACTTCAGCTGGAAGAGATTACCGGTGAATGGCAAAACACCCTTACCCATATTGCCCGAAATAAAAACACGGTGCCCCTGCTGGCGGGTTACACTACCAGGCTTTTATCCGACTATAAATTACTGGAGGGTGAAGAACTGGTGAAATTATTTTCCTATTCCATGAGTTTTGCCGGTCAGCCGGCGGTGGCAGCGGCCTGGCTGGAAGGGTTCCTGAAAGGCAGCGGTACCATCCTGTTAATCGATGAAGATCTCTGGTCACTGGTACATAACTGGGTGAGTGAACTGGATGAAGAAAATTTTGTACAACTGCTTCCGTTGTTGCGCCGGACATTCGCTCATTATTCAGCTGCTGAAAGAAGAAAACTCGGTGAAAAGGTAAGACAGGGAGGCGGACCGGTGAATCGTCCGGTGCTGGCAGGTATAGATGAAGAAAGAGCGAAACAAGGAATTGAAATTATATTAAATCTTTTCGGACATAAACCCTGAAGGAATGGCCACAGAAACAGAACTACGAAAATGGCGGTTGATACTGGGCGGTCAGCAGAATGACGGTACCGGTTGTGCACTGAACATATCCGATATTAAAATGGATCATGCACTGGAGGCCTTGTATGACAGTGACCGCCGGGGTGGATTAGGTGCCTCCTCTCCCAATGTAAGCCGGTGGCTGGGGGATATCCGGAATTTTTTTCCCAATACCGTGGTGCAGGTGATGCAGAAAGATGCGATCAAACGACTGGACCTGACGCAATTGCTGTTTGAAAAAGAGTTACTGGAAAATGTGGAAGCGGATGTACAATTAGTGGCCACCTTACTCAGCCTGAAAAATGTAATACCCGATAAAACAAAAGATACGGCCCGGCAGGTGGTACAGAAAGTCGTGGACCAGCTGATGAAGAAGTTAATGCAACCGATGCAGCAGGCAGTTACGGGCAGCCTGAACCGAAGTACACGTAACCGTCGTCCGAGACATAATGAGATCAACTGGCATCTTACCATTCAGAAAAACCTGAAGCATTACCAGCCCGATTATAAAACGATCATTCCTGAAACCAGGATTGGTTATGGCCGGCGACGCACGTCGCTTAAAGATGTGGTTCTTTGTATTGACCAGAGTGGTTCCATGGGTACATCCGTTGTTTACTCCGGAATCTTCGGTTCCGTGATGGCATCGATCCCCGCGATTAAAACCAGGATGGTGGTCTTTGATACCGCCGTAGCTGACCTGACAGAAGAACTCAGTGATCCGGTTGACCTGTTATTCGGGGTGCAATTGGGTGGGGGTACCGATATCCATGCCGCCCTCAGTTATTGTCAGCAGGTGATCACCCGTCCTACCGACACCGTGCTGGTACTGATTACTGATCTGTATGAGGGCGGAGAAGTGGACGGAATGCGGAAAAAAGCGGTGGAACTGACAGCCGCCGGTGTACAGGTGGTGGTATTGCTTGCCCTCAATGATGAAGGAGCTCCTTCCTATGATCATACCAATGCCCAATTCTTTTCTGATCTGGGTGTACCGGTCTTTGCCTGCACCCCGGATAAATTTCCGGATCTGATGGCGGCGGCTCTGGGCAAACAGGACCTGGCACAATGGGCCGCTAAAGAAGACCTGATTTTAAAAAAATAAAGTACCCTTATGGCATTCAGACCTGAAATTATTGAGCCCTATTTTCAGCACATGCTGGAAACGAATTACAATCACTACAATCCGGAACCCAGTCTCGGATTTGTAAAAGCCTTCCTGACCGGGGAAACAAACACCCTCACCCCGCTTCCGCAAAACTGGTTCAATGAAAAATTTGCGCGACTTGCTGAGTTATTAATTAATGAACAAACCAGCCCGGAAAATAAACAACTGCTGATACAGTTGTTTAAAGATCCCGAAATGTATAAAAACTCCAGGTATAAAGTAGCCCAATACCTGGTTCCCTATGAACTTGATCTGGACAAGCTGACTGAAAGGTATCTACGGATGAAAGAACTGCTGGAGCAATTGGGTTTCAGCCGGATTGAACTGGGGAATATGTTTGCGAATTATGCGAGTCATTTCATGAACATGGAGCCCGTAAAAAGTGAGGAAATGCTGCGGAATAACAGCAATCCGGTCCTTCACCTGGTGAAAGAAGCACATCTGAGCCGGACCAGCCAGGAGATAGATGAACTGGTGGCAAAAAAAGAGAGGCGCTATTATGACTTCTCCGTAGCATTAGCCACCTTGTTGAAGATCTATAACCCGGAAAAGTATATTGAATATCTCAGGTACTACGAAAAAACCGATACCGCTCCTTTTATTGCTGATAACGTAATGCACTACTGCGTAAAGACGGATCCGGAAAAATACCTGTCCTATTATCAAAACTGGATCCGGCAATGCGGGGAACAAACAGGGGAGGACGCATTGAAAAAACTCTACCTGACACTGGCCATCTCCACTTATTCACCACTTACTGAAGAATACAACCGGTTGGTATTTAAAGTGCTTGACCTGCAAACTGCGCCCGCGGCAGTGCTGTCTGATCAATCAATCGATAATTATTCATCTACCTTTTTCCCCTTTACTGATAAAAGAGAATACAGGCATATCCAGTTGCTATGTCTCGCCCTAAAGCTAACGTCGGATACAGATCCGGTGAAAGCCATCCATTACTGGAATTTACTGGATGAAAAAAACTATTGCATGGAGAAATCCGGGTTCTCTTATTTATATGAAACACTGGGTAAACAGACCTTGCCCCTGCTGCAAAAACAATTACTGAAAAAAACCCCGAGTGAATACAGTGAAAAAGAACGGATTGAAGCCCTGACCGGTATCCTTAACAACCATACAGCGGAAATGGATTACAGCCTGTTCTGGAATTTTGGCGCATATCAATCCAAAGCCTGCAGAAATGCGGTTATCCCTTTCCTTGCTGAGCATGATAAAGAAGCCGAAGCCCGTGGCGTGGAAGGATTGAAAGGCCGAACGGCAGAGCAACGGCTGAATGCGGCGAGGGTTTTATCCATTCTCGGTACTTCTGGTGCGATGACTGCGTTACGTAACAGTATTGAAACAGAAAAAGATGATGAGACACGGGATATCATGCTGGTGGTAGCCGGTGATGAATACCTCGCAGGAATCACTGAAGGAACCTTGCCTGCTGTCATTGCAGCACATAAAAAAAGAGGTAAACTGAAAAAAGAGCTGGCCCCCTGGCTGGAAGAAAGTGTACTCCCTCCTTTGTTTTTCAAAAGCGGCAAACAGCTGAACAACGAGGAGGTCCGTTTTATCCTTTACCGGATGTCACGAGTAAAAGACCTGGCGACAGAAGCAGAAATAAAACCGGTTATAGCCTGTATTGACAAGGAAAGGTCCGCCGGCTTTGCCAAAGAAGTGTTGCGGCGGTACAAGGAAGCCGGTTATGATGCGAAATTCAAATTTTTGCTGGGTGTGGCGGCATTACTCGGCGATGAAGAAATGGTAGGGCAATTGCAAAAAGGAATTGATGAATGGATTGAAGGAAACCGTAAACTGATGGCGGAGCTGGGTATCAAAGCGCTTTCATTACACCAAAGCAATAAAGCTTTGCGTGTCATTGAATGGTACAGCCGCAAATACAAATCAAAAAAGCCCAATTTCGGGGAAGCCGCGTTGCAATCACTCGAAAATGCCGCCACTGAACTGGGCATTACCATTCATGAACTCGGTGACCGGATTGTGCCTGACTTCGGTTTCCTGGGATTGTTCCGGCATTTCACCGTCAACGGGGAAGAATACCGTGCGTTTATTGACAGCAAATTCAAAATTGCCTTCTTCAATGAAGACAATAAAAAAATAAAAACCATTCCGGCGGCGGCACCTGATGAACTCAAAGAAGAATTCAAGTACATCGGAAAAGAAATCCGCGATATTGTTAAATCCCAATCTTCCAGGCTGGAATACTATCTGACGATCCAGCGGCAATGGACCCCGGAACAATGGCGGGCTTTTTTCCTCGAAAACCCGGTCATGTTTATCTATGCCACCAAACTGGTTTGGGGTGTTTTTAATGAACAGGAAGACCTGGTTACCACATTCATCTGTAATGAAGATACCAGCCTGCTGGATGAACAGGGAGAAGAGATTTCACTACCGGAAACCGGGAAGATAAGTATTGTGCATCCGGGACAATTGACGCCCGCATCACTTGAAAACTGGAAAAGACAGTTATTCGATCTTTCGGTGGAACAGGTTTTTCCTCAACTTGATCGTCCCTTACCCGATATGGAAGGAATTGATAGGTCTTCCAGAATGATCAAAAAATTTCTGCATACCGAAATGGCGGTCGGATCCATCCGCAGCACACTGGAAAGAGCGGGATGGTTTAAAGGCCCTACCGGTGATGGCGGTTATCTTGAATCGATTAAACTGCTCTATTTCGAAAAAAAGCTGGAAGCCGTACTTGAACTCGACGGTGTAGGCGTAGGTTATGGCTGGAGCAACCAGGAGCGGACCGGGCGCTTATACTTTATCGATAAATCGAAAATAAAATCCCGGTATGATTCTATCCGAAGTGATGATGACGAAAAGCTGATCCCCCTTCACCAGCTCCCCCCGATCTTCCTCGCCGAAGTCATCGGTGCCATTGACCGGATAAAAAGGGCCGAAAAGAAAACAGCCTTTTAATATTGATGTCAAAACCCGGTTCCAACACCGGGTTTTTCTTTTTTTGCAGATCTGCCAAATCTGTATGTAATCCCTTTTCCCCCTGCATCCGTTAAGAAAGAGTGAATTTTTAACGCCAAAACCAGGGATTATGAAACGATTACTGCTGGCAGGATGCTTATGGCCTGCCCTGTCCGGTGCACAGGAAGTAAAGCCGGTTTATGCGGCTGACTACCAGGCCCTCATCCAGAATGACAGCAACAACTTGCGTATTAATGATTCCAGTAACAGTATGCGTACGGCAAGATTGAAAGTACCCGGCAACATCTACTATATTAATTATCGCATCCGGAAAATCAGTATCGGGAAAGACAGTACATTAGTACTGAAACCGGCCGGAGATAATACTCTTTTCATCAGTGGTTCCTGGAGTACAACTGCGGAAATGCAACGGGTAAACCGGATGCCGGCCTTACAAAAAGAATATGCCCAGGGCCATTCGGTCAACGGACAACTAAATTGGCTGGGCCCCGAAACCAACGAATTATTCAGTTATGGTCCCGCCATGCAGCTGCTGGAATTTGATGGCAGTAATTATTTATATGACCAAAATGGCCGGCTGGTAAACGCAGGTACCGGAAATGGTCAACCAACCACTGTTTACAATAATAGCCTCCTTCGCCCCGCCACCTTTTTCTCCAATAACCTGGGCATAAATTTTAAGTACCCGAATATATATGGGAAATATGTGGCCGCCGGTTTCAAAGCCGGACAAACAAAAGAGAAAACCTTTATCCGGGAAAACAATAACAAATACCGTTTTTATACAGCTACCCTGGACGCTTCATTACCAAATATCAGTCTGAACAACAGTTACAATTACCGGGATGAATGGTATGATCACAGCAACCGGAATGGATTTTTAAACCGGCTCTACCAGCAAAGCCTGCTTACCCCAGTCAGTTTTTCAAATGCACAGGGAAGTTTGTTGAATAATGGCCAGCGGTCTTATAGTCAATTCGCTGATAACCCACTCTTCCTGCTGGACAACCCATCAAGTGGATTCCGCCGGGAGCAACATAGTACAGCCGTCAGTGCTGAATACCGTTTGAAAAATCTGAAGATCAAATTCGGGCAATCCATCGAAAATAACCGGCAGACCAGTCATGAATCCCTCCAGCCCGGAACGGCTGGTTTCCCGACCGGCAGGGTACTCAACCGGTTTCAACTCGATAAAAATTATTCCCTGCAATCAAACATTTCTTACAGTTTCCGCTGGGGCAGCAACAATGATTATGCAGCGGTTAATCTCAATCATATTTATGCCGATAACCGGACTTCCATCCGATACGGAATTGCACATCCGGATTATCAATACCAACGGACTTCACAGGACCTTTCCCTCAGTTTTTCTCCGTCCCGCCAGGGAGACAACAGCGAATCCGGTTTCAATCTTGGCTATAAATATTTTACCTCCAATACCAGCCGCAGCCATTACTGGTTACCGATGGCTTCCGGCTTTCACCGGTTCAATAACCTTTTTAATGAAAGCCAGTTAAGTCTGAAACTCTATACCTCCTATAACCGGTTCAACAGTGAATTACCCGTGAGCAAATCACTGGTTGCGGTGTCTTTACTGCAATTAGATCCGGAAGAAGCAAATCAGTATAACCCCGTACTGGAAGTAAATTCTTATAGCGGGTTACGGCCAGTGGAACACTGCGAATTCCAGGCAGGTATGGAAATAAGGGTCGGTTACCGATTCAGTCTGAGCGGTAACTGGTTCAACCGGAATATCCGGAATGATATTTTCCCCTTTATTCAAAATAATGAAATACAACTCCGCAATATAGCGGGTCATTATAACCGGGGAATTGAACTTCAGTTTGACTATAATCCATGGCTCAACAATGCTGCTCAACTGAAAGCCGGTTTTACGTTGAGCTTTATGCGCTACCAAAGTAAAGTCACCGGTCTGCAAACCGGATTTGAAAAGTTGCCGCTGACTGGCTTCCGTTCGGTTCACACCGCCCTGGTAAAAGGAGAACCCGTGGGTGTTATCATGGGTCATGGCTGGCTGAGGAATGCTAATAATCAGGTGCTGATTGGATCGGATGGTTTTCCATTGATGGATCAACAACTGAAAGTACTGGGCAACCCGATTCCGGATTTCGTATTGAAATGGTCGGATAAACTCCGCTATAAAAACTGGGATCTGGCAATGGACTTCGAATGGGAAAAAGGCGGGGATAGCTGGAATGGCACCCAGGCCATGCTGGATTATTATGGTCGCTCTGCTGTTTCTGCTGTACAACGCGGAACCCGCAACTATGTATTTGAAGGGGTATTGGCCAATGGCAGTCATAATACCATTCCGGTTTCTTTCTATGACCCCTCCCTTCCCTTTTCACAAAACCGATGGGTCCGGTATGGTACTACGGGTGTCACTGAGGAGTATATACAGAAAGCCGACCTTCTCCGGATCAGTACGCTGAGTCTTTCCTGGAAGAAAGTGCTGAAAAAATACCTGCAACAGATTCAGATCTCAGCTTATGCCAACAATATTTTACTATGGTCTCCCTACAAAGGAGCCGATAGTAATCAGTTACTGTTTGATCAGTCCGGCACCCAGGGACTGGATTTCTTCAACCTGCCTGCTGTACGCGCCGCAGGTATCAGTTTAGCTCTTCAATTTTAATGCTATGAAAAAAATATTCATCATTGCCACATGGTTCCTGATCACCTTTCTTCCTGTGATTGTTTATGCCCAGGATTTTGCCTCCCGCAAAGAAAAAATATATATCCAGACCAATCATTCCTTCTTTAATGTTGGTGAGGTCGTTTACTTCAAAGCCTATGTAGTCAGGGCAGAAAATAATACACCCAGCCTGATCAGCAATGTAGTTTACGCGGAACTGATCAGTCCTTCAGGAACCATTGCACAAAAAGGAAACTTTCAGGCCACCGATGGTTTTGCAGAAGGATCCTTTCTATTCCCGGCAGATGCTCCGGGAGGAATTTATAAAATCAGGGCCTATACCACCTGGATGCAGAATGAAAAAGAAAGCAGCTTCTTTGTAAAGGAAATCACTCTGCAAAAAGTACTCGCTCCACGGATATTAATGAAACTGGATTTTCCGGAAAAAGGATATGGCGCCGGTGACCGGGTAAAAGCAGATTTTTCCATGCGCAACCTGCAGGATCAGCCGATCCGTAACTATGCCGGGAAGTTCACTGTATTCATCAGTGGAAACGCGCTCCTGACGGAGAACTTCAGTACCAATGCGGAAGGGAAAGCGACGATCCTGTTTACCCTGCCCCGACCGCTGACTGTTAATGACGGATTATTGAACGTGACCATCCAGTATGAATCCTTTACCGAATCCATTTCCAGGAGTATTCCGATTGTACTCAACAATATAGATCTGCAGTTTATGCCCGAAGGCGGCACCCTGGTGGAAGGACTCAGCAGCTGGGTGGCTTTCAAGGCCCTGAATGAAAACGGTAAAGCTGCCGACATTAAAGGAGAAATTCGCGATGAGCAGGGTAAAACAGTCACCACATTCGGCTCTTATCATTTTGGCATGGGAAAGTTCCTCTTTACACCACAGACAGGCCATGTCTACAAAGCCTATATCACTTCTCCCACGGGTATTGCAACCACCTATGATATGCCCGTTGCTTCCCTGAACGGGATTCTGATGCACCTGGAAAAACAAAACCATACCATCACGGTACAACTGAATGCTTCCGTAAATATGGAGGTAAAGCTGAGGGGGATGGTGCGCAATACCACCTGGTATACAATGAGTATCCAGGTAAAAAAAGGAGTCACCCGCTTTACGATTGATGAAAAAATTTTTCCAGCCGGCATAGCCCGTTTTTCATTGACAGCGGCCAATGAGTTGCCCCTGGCAGAGCGGCTGCTGTTTCTGAATGAAGACCGCCAGCTGAAAGTGAATCTTCAATTTGATAAGTCTTCATATGCACCCCGGGAAAAAGTAAAACTCAGCATCCACACCACCGATCCGGAAGGGAAACCGGTGCCTTCCAATCTTTCGATAGGGATAGTGGATGATAAACTCTGGACCTTTGCCGATGACAAACAGGATCATATTCTTTCCTGGTTATTACTAAGCAGTGAACTGAAAGGAAAAATTGAGGAACCGCAGTTCTATTTTAAAAAAGAGGAACCCAAAGCCATCCCGGCGCTGGACCTCCTGATGCTCACACATGGTTACCGGTACTTTGATTTTATCGAGTACGTAGTCAAAGAGGGCATGCTCAAATACCTGCCGGATCAGGATAATATTGTGAGTGGCCGGATACAGGACCTGAATGGCAACCCGGTACAGGCAAAAATGTTCCTGATGAATAGAGTATACGGCGGGCGGGCTATGGAATATACTACCGGAGCAGATGGCGTATTCTTCTTCAGTGACCTGATTTCCAACAGCAGTTATTACCTGTTTGCCTTGCCACTAAAAAGCACTGGTAATGTAGTAATCAATATTCTTCAAAACGGATTGGGTTATAATCCGGCAAAAACCCGGGCGCTGAATATGCTGGCCGCTAAACCCAAAGTATTTGAAGGGATCGGGATCAGCCCTCTTCCGGTAGCTGGCAAAAAAGAACTGGAAGCAAAAAAACAGGATGTGTTATTTAACAACAGACAATCCGCCCTGAATGAAGTAGTCGTGGTGGGTTATGGAGCACAACGGAAAGCAAGTTTAACTGCGGCCGTATCAGTGGTCAGAGCAGATGAAATAGGGACTACGGCCCAACTTGGCAATATGCTCCAGGGAAAAGTAGCCGGACTGCAGATCACTCAATCCGGTAATTTTCTGCAAACGCCTTCGATACGACTGCGTGGAAGCAGCACGGTCACCGGTAACCATGAACCGTTGTTTATCCTGAACGGTGTGCCGATGGATGGATTCTCCCTGAACACACTCAACCCGAATGATATCGATAATATTACCGTATTGAAAGACGGAAACGCGACTGCCCTTTATGGATACAGGGCGGCTTATGGGGCCATTGTTATTGAATCAAAAAAATTAAGGAGGGAAAGAATCAAGCTGAAATTCAAAAACCCCACTTATTATACCAGCCAGCAATTCAATACAAGCGGCACCAGTTATACACCGGTACGCAGATTCTATGCGCCCCTTTACGAAACGGTCAAAACAGAAGAAAGGTCCGATTTTCGGGAAACCATTTACTGGAACCCGGTGGTACAAACAAATAAAGAAGGCAAGGCTGAAATTGATTTTTATAATTCGGATGCCAGCACCACGTTCCGGGCTGTCGCAGAAGGGATTGGGTTCAATGGTATTCCCGGTAGAACCGAAAATACCTATGCCGTACAAAGTAACCTGCGGCTGGATGCCAAGATTCCTCCTTATCTCACGGTAGGGGACAAGGCCCTGATTCCCCTGGTAATCAAAAATAACAGCGGACAGTCCGGCACCGCCGGGATAGAAGTGGTCACTTCTGCGGATTTTATAACAGGTGTGTATACCCGAAATTATTTTCTTGAGCCCGATAGTTCTGTACGGTTGCTGATTCCACTGGAAGCCCGTCGTGCCGGTCAGGGACAAATACAATTCACGGTGAAGAGTGAGTTCGGGAATGAAACCCTTTCCCTGCCGGTCAGTGCCGCAGAGAAAGGATTCCCGGTCAGCCTGGTTTTTTCCGGTAACAAGTCCGGCCAGCATGAATTCCCCATCAGCAGAATGGTTCCTGGTACGTTGCGGACAAAACTGCAGTTGTTCTCTTCGATGGAAGGGCAACTGCTCGATGGAATTGAATCCATGCTGCGTGAGCCCTATGGTTGTTTTGAACAAACCTCTTCCACCACGTATCCGAATGTTTTTATCCTGAAGTATCTGAAGGAATCCGGCAAATCCAATCCGAAAATTGAACGGAAAGCCATGGACTATATAAAACGTGGTTATAATCGTTTGATTGGATTTGAAACCAAACAGGATGGCTTTGAATGGTTTGGCAATACGCCACCGCATGAAGCGCTCACTGCCTATGGTTTGCTTGAATTCACCGACATGAAGGAATTTATCGATGTAGATGAAAAAATGCTCACACGCACTAAAAACTTCCTGCTCAGTCGCCGGGATGGTAAGGGCGGATTTACTATCCAGAAAAAAGGATATGATCAGTTTGCTTCCGTACCGGATAAAATCGCAACGTTGTACATAATCTATGCACTGACTGAAGCCGGGTTAACCAAAGAAGTGGAAACCGAGTACCGCGCCGGAGTAAAAAAAGCACTGGAGAGCAAAGACACTTATCAACTGGCCCTGATGGCGCTGGCGGCCAATAATATGAATGATCAGGAAAGTTATCAGCGGCTGATGCGCCTGCTGGCCGATCAGCCGGAAAAAGGGAAAATGGAAACTTCGGTGGTAAATTCAAGAGATGCTTCCCTCCGGGTGGAGACCTGGTCACTGCAGGCCCTGGCCCTGCTGCGGGCCAACCAACCCGATATGGGCCGTGTGGCCAATCTGCTATCAAAAATTCTCGGTGAAAAAAGTTATTACGGCTATGGCTCCACCCAGGCCACCGTTCTCGCCTTAAAGGCCATCACCGCCTATGGACGCCTGGCGGGTAAAGTTGCCGGGGAAACAGAAATCGATTTCACCCTCAACAAAGACCGGGTCAGCCATTATGATTCATTAAACAGTTTATTGCAGACTGGTAACAATAGTTTCAATGTAGTGTATCGCAAAAATGAAAATGCGGTTCCTTATAATCTCGAAGTTTCTTACAGCACATTTATTCCGCCCTCAGCTGATAAAGCGGAAATCAGTCTCATTACCCACCTGAAATCCGGAACCAGTCTGACCGGTGAAACAGTCCGGATGGATATTGAAGTGACAAACACCCGGTCTGTATTGCAACCCATGGCCATTGCCAAGATCGGCATACCGGCAGGCTTGTCCATTCAGCCCTGGCAGCTGAAAGAGTTCATTGAAAAGAATAAATGCGCTTATTATGAGATCTTCGATAATTACCTCGTGTTTTACTGGATGGGTTTTGCGCCGAATGAAACAAAGACATTGGGACTGGACCTGAAAGCCGAAATCCCCGGAACGTATAAAGCAAAGGCCAGCACGGTTTATCTGTATTATACGCCGGAGTATAAGTATTGGGCTGAAGGAACAGAGGCGACAATAAAGTAAGCTAGAAACTAGAAGCGAGAAGCGAGAAGGAATCCTAAAGAGGAAAACACATAATTGAATAGATTATTCCCTCAGGAGGCCCCTTCTTGCTTCTCGCTTCTCGCTTCTCGCTTTTCGCTTCTAGCTTCTAGCCTCTAGCTTTTTTCCGTACTTTAGCGCCTCATGCCCATTTACCTCTGCTCCCTTAATTCAGGCAGTAATGCCAATTGTTACTATGTCGGTAACGCTGATGAAGCGATCCTGGTGGATACCGGGCTGAGTTGCCGGGAAACCGAGCGGAGAATGCAGCAACGGGAGCTGGATATGGGAAAAGTGAAGGCGATTTTCATTTCCCATGAACATAGTGATCATATCACCGGGATGTCGGGATTGTCGAAGAAGTATCATATCCCGGTTTATATCACGAATGGTACATTCCTCAACAGCCGGATGCCCCTGGAAGAAGACCTGATCTGCACATTCAAACATGCGGCACCGGTCAACATTGGTGGACTGACCATTACCCCGTTCAAGAAATCACATGACGCGGCTGATCCACATAGCTTTATTATTACTGGTAACGGAGTACATATAGGCGTGATCACCGATATCGGGTATGCCTGTAAAAAAGTGATTAAATATTTCGGTCAGTGCCATGCCGCCTTCCTGGAATCCAACTATTGTCCGGATATGCTCCGCAACGGATCCTATCCTTATCATTTGCAAAAACGCATCAGCGGCGACGAAGGTCACCTGTCCAACCACCAGGCACTGGAATTATTCCAGCAGTATCGTTCCCCTGAACTCCAACTGCTGATCCTCTCCCACTTATCCAAAAACAATAATTCCCCCGAAACAGTCGCCAATCTCTTCGCAGCACATGCAGCAGGTGTCAATGTAGTAGTCGCTTCCAGATACGAAGCCGGTGAAGTCTTCTGCCTGGAGGATAAAGAAGTACCAAAGGAAGTAATGAAGACGAGGAAGAAGGTGCTGAAGAATGAAAACCAGTTATCACTGTTCTAGCTAGAGCATGACAGAAGGAGTTGCGAGATGCGAGTTGCGAGATGCGAGCAGATTTCTTAAAATGAGTAACTGTTTGTTGCTCTTGATAAACATTCTAAGGAGGAGCTGTTGACAAACAACTAACACCGAACACCAGATTCTAAATACAAGGTTCCTCCTTCGTCGGAATGACAACGCATGTAGGGGATAAAAAAGGGAAATACAAGATTTCTCGTTACGCTCGAAATAGCAGCATCAGTTTGTTGTTTCAGACATATCTCCTCAGAATGGGCTGTTGACCTGCCTTTGCCGGCAGGCAGGCTACTAACTACGAACTACTAACTACCGACTAGCCTAAGGTGCTAACCTTTCCCTCTTCCACCCCTCTCCCTCCGGCGTATACAAAATGCGGTCATGCATCCGGCTCGGTCTTCCCTGCCAGAATTCTATTTTAGTGGGTTTTACCCGGTAACCACCCCAGTGCGGGGGCTTGGGAATCTGTCCGTGTTTGAAACGTTCCGCGTAGTATTCAAAGGTTTCTTTCAGCCAGGCTTTACCCGCCACTACCATACTCTGGGGGGAGGCCCAGGCACCGATTTTGCTGCCATCGGGGCGACTGTCAAAATAATCAATGCTCTCTTTCATCGTGATCCGCTCAGCAGTGCCATTGACACGTACCTGGCGTTCCAGTTCTTTCCAGAAAAATAATAAACAACAGTTGGCATTGAAGTCCAGTTGCTGACTCTTGGCACTATTGTAATTGGTAAAAAAGACAAATCCTTTTTCATCAAAGGCTTTCAGTAAAACGGTGCGGGCCTCGGGCATCCCATCATGACCGGTACTGGCCAGGGTCATGGCATTATATTCCAGTATCTCAGATTTGCTGGCATCGTCCCACCATTTTTCAAACTGGATGATTGGCGAGTCGGCCACTTCATCTTCATTGAGTGAATTCAATGCATAATCCTTCCGGAGCCGGGCAATTTCTTCTGCTGTCATACTGCAAATTTAGCCTGGAGAAAGTTAGACTTCGCTTTTTGTGTAAAGAGAAAACTAATACCCAGGAAAAGACCCAGAAAGGCCCCGACATAGCTGTACTGGTGAACATATCCCACAACGATAAAGTCAACCGGATTAGCCAGGGATTGGATCAGCCTCCTGTTTTCCACCACTTCATCCACTTCAATCATCACGCCAAAAAAATAGCCAATCACACCCAATAACAATGTGGTTATCAGTACAATCAGAACGGCAATAGCCATATTCTTTCTGCGTATACGCTGATTTTCAAAGATTAAACCGGTGAAACCAATCCCCGCTCCTATGAAAAGGCCGGTCCACCAGGTAGCTATAAACCCAATTACGATCGCAGCCATGCGGTCGCCGCCAAACTCAAACGGATTGATATGATAAAGGGGAAACTTATATTGAGTGTAATATTCCGGTGAGACCGTATAGGTCAGCTGGTCGATGAGGATACCATAGATACCCGCCATAATGCAACAAAGTACAATGGTGCTGAAACAGCCCCGGAATTTTGTCATAGAATATGTTTGGCAAGGGAAATATACAAAAAAAAGCCGGGTTACCCCGGCTACCTGTTACTAATCAGAAATGCGGTCACACCAATACCGGCTTCAGTTCCCGGGCCAATGCTTCACCCAGTTCCAGTGCCTGGCGATTGACTGGTAAGAGATGGTGGTATTTCTCCGGCAGCACTTTGGCCAGTGCTTCCAGTATAGATTCATTTTTAACAACCGGCTTCAGCTGCAGGTAAGCACCGAGCATGATCATGTTCATCGTTTTAGCATTCTTCATCTTCAATGCTTCAGTTGTGGCGGGTATCCCAATGATGTCAATATCTTCGCGGGTAGCCGGCTTGAAGATATTTCCGGATTCATATAACAGTAAACCACCGGGTTTGATCCGGGAGGCAAACTTATCCATGGATGGCTGATTCAGCACAATGGCGGAATCAAACTGGGACAGGATCGGGGAACTGATCTTGTTTTCCGACAGGATCACAATACAGTTAGCCGTACCACCCCGCATCTCCGGACCATAAGAGGGCATCCAGGAAATTTCCTTATTCTCCACCATCCCCGCATAGGCGAGCGTCATGCCAAGTGATAATACACCCTGGCCACCAAAACCAGCAACAATCAGTTCTTCCAGCTGGCGGCAATCATTCAGGCTGTTCATATCGGTTCGTTTTATTAATTAAAATATTTTAAGGTCCTCCGCATTGGGGATTTTAATATCCCCCAACGGGAAGGTTTTGATCATTTCCTCATCAATAAACTTAGAGGCTTCCACCGGGGTCATCTTCCAGTTGGACGGACAATTACCGATGATCTCCACCAGGCAAGTGCCTTTATGAACTTGCTGGTATTTAAACGCATTTAATAAGGCTTTCTTTGTTCTGCGGACAGCATTCGGATTATTTACCGCCTGCCGGGTGACATAAAAAGAACCGGGCAGGTTGGACATCAGTTCGGATACTTTAATCGGTGCCCCATAATAACTCACGTCCCGGCCATCCGGACTGGTAGTAGTATGCATACCCGGTAAAGTGGTGGGTGCCATCTGGCCACTGGTCATTCCGTATACCGCATTATTGACAAATACAATCAGGATATTTTCTCCCCGGTTAATCGCGTGCAATGTTTCAGCAATACCAATCGCCGCCAGGTCACCATCTCCCTGGTAGGTAAATACATATTTCTCCGGCATTAGTCTTTTGATACCCGTTGCTACTGCACAGGCACGTCCATGGGCCGCCTCCTGCATGTCGATATCCATATAGTCATACGCAAATACGGAACAACCCACCGGAGCCACGCCAACTGTTTTTTCCTGTATATCTAACTCCTCCACCACTTCCATGATCAGTTTATGCACGAGACTGTGGGCACAACCCGGACAATAATGCATGGGCGCATCCACCATGGTGGCCGGTTTATGATACACCATTTCATATTCCTCCTCTTCCTTATGACAGGCAGGAAGGTTCAGTACCGGCAGCGGGCCGGTTAATACATGTTGATCAGTTGACATGATGATACTGTATTAAGGTTTCTAAATGATGTACTATTTCTTCGGGGTTGGGCATCATGCCGCCCATACGTCCGTAAAATTCAACCGGTATTTTTCCATTCACGGCCAGTCTTACATCTTCCACCATCTGTCCGCTGTTCAGTTCCACACTCAGCATCATCTTCGTGGTGGAAGCCAGTTCATTCAGCCGCTGATAGGGATAGGGATAGAGGGTAATGGGACGAAACAGTCCGATCTTAATCCCTTTCTGCCGGGCGATATCCATCGCTTTCTGGCAGATACGGGCACTGAGACCATAAGCCACAAAGAGGAAATCAGCATCGGCCGTATTAATTTCCTCAAAGCGCACTTCATTCTCCCGGATGCTTTTGAATTTTTCTTCGAGATGCCGGTTATGTTCTTCCATTTTTTCGGGAAGAATATGCAGCGAAGTGATATAGTTACGGGAACGTGTTTTCGGTTTACCAGTCGTGGCCCAGGAGGATTTGTCTACTACGGGACGATCATAAGGCTTAAACTGTACTTTCTCCATCATTTGACCGATCGCTCCGTCGGATAACATCAGCACGGGGTTCCGGTATTTATCTGCCAGATCAAATCCGAGATATACAAAATCAGCCATTTCCTGTACAGATGCGGGTGCCAGTACAATCATGCGGTAATCCCCATGTCCTCCGCCCTTGGTGGATTGGAAATAATCACCTTGTCCGGGTTGTATCGTTCCTAAACCAGGACCTGCCCGATTCACATTTACAATTAAGCAGGGCAGTTCTGCCCCGGCGATATAGGATATACCTTCCTGCATCAGACTGATACCGGGGGAAGAAGAGCTGGTCATGGTACGAAAACCTGCACCGGCTGCACCATAGACCATATTGATCGAGGCTACTTCACTTTCGGCCTGCATCACGATCCGGTTATGCTTAGGCATTTCGCGGGCGAGGTATTCCAATACTTCCGACTGGGGCGTAATGGGATAACCGAAATAGGCATCACAACCGGCCAGTATCGCAGCTTCAGCCATGGCCTCATTCCCCTTCATGAGTTTAAATTCAGTCATATCGGTTATTTTGATGGAGTGATAATACTTTGGAGTTGTTCGCGTATGTCCGTTGGCGTTATATCCACCGGTTTCTTTTTCGGATGGGTGCGGTATACCGTGATCACGGCATCCGGACAAACGAGAGCACAGTTCACGCAACCGGTACAGACCTCATTATTGGCCAGGACATATCGGTATCCTTTGATGTTGATCGTGTCGGATAAGGTAAGTGCATGTTCTTTGCAGGCGGCGGTGCAGAGTTCGCAACCTTTACACCGTTGTATATCAATTTCCACCTTCCCTTTTACCTTTCTTTCCTTGGAGGAGTTGGGGCTGCCGTTGTTTTGTTCCATTGTCCGGGATTTAAGCAGTTTTCGAATGAACATTTGTTAGCCACAGGGGCCTAATCAAATCTCCAAAAATCCCGTCCGATAAACGCAAGGACAGGTCATATACAGGTATGATTGTTATCAGTTTCGCGGGGCCGGTTCTGGCTCTTCCACTGTAAGGCTCAATACTTTAAGTTCCTTACCCCGGAGTATATTCAGCAGATAGCCCTGGCATTTAGGGCAGGCGGTACCAAAGGAGTGGAGTGGAAAAACCGTTTCACAATCGGTGCAGCGGGCTTCACCGGGAATGATATCTAAACAGAGTTCGGCCGCTTCCAATACGGTCCCGGATTTAATGGCGGAAAAGGCGAAAAGCAGTGCCTCGGTTTCAATACCGCTGAGTTCTCCCACCTGGATATTCACGCCTGTAATTATTCCATCACTGCCGGCCGGCAATGACCGTTCAGCTATTGACATAATAGAATGGGCAATGGATAATTCATGCATGATCAACACTTTTCGGTTATTGCGGTGTTTCTCCCGCTTTGTCTTCTGCTGCTTTCTTGGCGGCAGCGGCGGCTTTATCCGCAGCAGCTTTTTCAGCCGTTTTTCTTTTCTTTTCCGCCGCATACAGTTCGCGGCTTTCAATGGCTTCGTCAAATAATTTATTCCAGCCATTATTGATATTCTCTGCTTTCAGCGCACAGGGAGCCGGTTCTGCCGTCTGAAAGATCGCGCCTTCCTTCGGGCAGGACCGCACACATTCATGGCAGTAGATACAAACCGCCCGGTTATAATGATAAGTCTGCTTGCCTTCCATATCCTGAGAAAACACAATGGCCCCCGGAGGACAGGCTGCTTCACAACGGCGGCACCAGATACAAAGACTCTCTTCAAACCCGATCAGTCCGCGATAATCGTCGGGCTTATAGGTTTGTTCGAACGGATACTTGACAGTGACCGGTTTTTTTAGGAGATTGCCGAGGGCGGAGATAAAACTGTTCATTTTGACGCAATTTGTAGAATGAGTAATCAGTAATGAGTAATGAGTGGTGTCCTCAAGCAGAACGAGAATTCCACTAAGCCACTTCACTACATTTCCTAATACTATTATTCATTCCTTTTTCAATTTATTATTATAATCAATTCTATAAAGTCAGTTCATTCAGCTACTCATTACTCATTATTCATTACTCATTCACTGCTTTAAAATCTTCCGATACTTTAGGCCTGTCCAGCCAGCTACTCATTACTGATTACTCATTACTCATTCCCCCCTCAACCTGTTGCTGCCATGAACGCTTTTTCCCCGGGTATTCTCTACCTGGCCGTACACGACAAACACGGATCATACGACGCAATGATCGCCGGGGCGGACCCATATTCATTTCCTTCAAAGGCCTTTACCATACCAGCCACATTGGAAAAAGTCGGTGCTTTTATTTTTAAGCGTTCCAGTACCTGTGTCTTGTTTCCCTTTGCGTAATAAAATAATTCACCACGCGGAGCTTCGAGACGTACCGTGGCTTCCCCATCAGGAAAAGCTTTTGTTTCGGTAACGAGTTCACCTTCCGGTAAACCATTGATAATATTCTGAATGATCCGGATGGACACATAGATCTCGCGCAGCCGGATCATATTCCGGGCATGCACATCACCAGCCGTGTCTGTGATCATTTCAAAGCCCACTTCTTTCCAGGGCAATAAGTCTTCGGTTTCATCGCGTACATCCACCGCCAAACCAGCTGCCCGTGCAAAAGGACCCACCACATTCAACAACATCGCATCTTGTTTCGTCAGTACCCCCACGCCTTTGTTCTTCAGGGACAGCGTCCAGTTGTTTTCGTATATATTCACCAGCTCTTCCAGCTGGGGCATAAATGTTTTCAGTCGTTGCAGGATCAGCTGACCGATCTCCGGTTTCAGGTCACGGGCTACACCCCCCACAATGGAAAAATCATACTGTATCCGGTTACCGCAAACGGCTTCAAGCAGTTCCATAGAAAATTCGCGGTACTGCATGGTCTTCATGAATAAGGCTTCAAACCCGGAGTTCTCCGCTACGTGACTCAGACAAAGCAGGTGTGAGTGGATCCGGTCGAGTTCAATGACCAGCATCCGCAGGTACTTCGCTCTTTTAGGAATCTCGATCTTCAGTAATTTTTCGGCTACCTGAGAATAGGCAGTCGTATGCGAGATGGAGCATAATCCGCAAACACGTCCCACCACAAAACTCACCTGGCGGAATTTGAACTTGCTCACACAGGCTTGTTCGATGCCCCGGTGTACATAGTATACATTCGCATCCGTACTGATGATCTTTTCATTTTCCGTCGTAAACTTAAAATGCAGGGGCTCCAGCAGTGATATATGCTGGGCGCCTACCGGTATTTCATATTGCCTTCCCATATCATTTTTTCTTTAATAATGGTCCGCTTTCAAAATCAGGCTCCAGGACAAATCCCTTCGCTGTGTTTTCAACATTAATATTCATCAGGTCCACCAGTTCGGCCTCCGCCACCCAGGCAGATAAAACAATGTCTTTGATACTGGGCACTTCTTCGTCCCGCCCGATCATGGTATAGAAACAAGTGGTGGCGCAAGGATGTGCATAATCCGCAAAGAACCATTGCACTTCCATTTGTTCGCCGGTTTCCACCGCATTCATCACCATAAAATGATGGAGCTCCGGTTTATAATAGGCCGCAATATCCTTGCGCAGGTTGGCTAATGTGGTTTCAATTTTTTTCATGCCAGTAATGGTTTTATCTCATCAGCGATATTCCTTCGGTTCAGCTGGCCATCTTCCTGCCAGGCTTCTTTTTTCAGTTTTACAGATTCTTCCAGTGCTTTTGTTTTCTTTTCCAGTATGCCCAGGGCCTGTACTACTCCATCAATGATCTGTTCGGGACGGGTACCACAACCGCATACATACACATCCACCGGGATAAACTGGTCTACTCCACCCTCGCAGTTGTACATACCCCTGAAGACCCCACCAGTACTGGCACAGGCACCGCAACTGATCACCACTTTGGGCTCGGGCATCTGTGCATAGATCTCCACCAGCCGTTCGCGGGTACGTTTGGTCACCGGCCCGGTGATTAATAAAATATCCGATTGTTTCGGGTTACCCGTATTGATCATCCCGAATCGTTCAATATCATACTTGGGACCCAGGCAGGCCAGGATCTCAATATCACAGCCATTGCATCCTCCCGCGTTAAAATGCAGGATCCAGGGTGATTTTTTTCTGTAGGAAGCCAGGTTCATATGAGGCTATTGATTAATAGATTAATAAAAGCTAAAGTGAATGCCACTCCCAGCGAAAAACGCAGCATTTGTTTATAATTAACCCTTGCCGTGGAATTATCCAGGGCGGCCAGGTAAAAGAAGGTAAAGACGACTAAGCCAATACCCAGTAAAATATTGCTGCCGGCAAAAAGGAAAACAAGGGTATAGCAGAAAATATAATCCAGCCATTTGGCGGTATAGACCGCTTCAAAGAATAAACCGGAATATTCAATTTCCACTCCGCCGGTAATCTCCTGGTGGGCTTCGGCCACATCAAAGGGTGACTTTTTCAGTTTAATGGGTAAGATCAGTAAGAGGGCAATAAAAGCCAGCGGCATTTTATATAACAAGGGCTGATCAGAAGCAAACACGACCGATGTATCAAAACTGCCATTGATCATAAAGATGGATACGGCGATAATAATCAGCACGGGTTCATATGCCAATACACTGATGGCCATCCGGTTGGCCCCCAAATGACTGAAGACCGAGCGGGTACTGTAACCAGCCAGGATCAATAAAGAAGTTGACAGGAGGTGCAGGAAGATCACGAGGATCAGGTCGCCACCAAGTAACAAGACCGCCAGGGCAAACCAGAGCGAAACAAAATGCATGATGCCCAGGAAAGCATGGGTGGAATGCACCATCATCTGCCGTTTGTCGGCCAGTTTCAGGAAATCATAAAAAGGCTGTAAAAGGGGAGGTCCGATTCTGCGTTGCATACGGGCTTTCACAATACGGTCAAAGCCATAAACCAGTCCGCCAATAACCGGGGCCAGTACAATCAGTAAAACCGGGATCAGGTACTCATTCATAACATTCGTTTTAAATCAATGCCACCATGATCAGCGCTATAAAAAACAGGATACCCGCGGCTGAAAAATACGGGATAGCCCTGTCTGTTGAAAAATAGAAAGAAGAAAAAGCATAGTTCACTTTTTCCCCGCACATATATTCCTTAGCCCTGTCCACCTGGCGAAACCGGATAAACATGGCCACCACCACGGTAACAGGCAATAAAAAGAAAGCGATCAGCATTGGCAATAAGGGGATACGCATCGTACCGATAAACAGGTTCCATCCCTCCGTCAGCACCGGCACCGGTTGTCCGATGGTGGCCGAAGCCACCGGCGCAAAATAATAAGTGAGTAATAAAGGCAGGCCCGCCATAGTGGCAAGGACCAGTCCGAGTAATATATAGATGGTGCCGGCATAGTAAGGTCCGGTCTTTTCAAACTTAATATGATCCTTTTCGCCGCTGCGGTTGATCAGCAATCCCATTACCTTAAAATAAAGCAGGGACAAAACAGCGCCACCACCTGCCACCGCAACAATCACCAAAGCACCCAGTAATCGTTTATCGGTAGCCAGGGCTCCCAATGTTTCAATACTCAGCCATTTGCCGATAAAAGCGCCAAAGGGCGGCAGTAATAAGGACATAAAACCGATCGTCATCACCAGGGCGGTAAAAGGTCCGCTTTCACCCAGGCGATCCATATCGGAGGATTGTTTGAGATGGAAAACCCGTTCCAGCACACCTGCATTCAGGAAGAGCATGCACTTGGATATACCATGAAAGAGTACCAGCACTAATGAGGCCACTACTGTTACGGGCGTTCCCACGGCTCCCATCATAATCATCAGGGCCAGTAAGGCAATGGTGGAATGAGCGAGGATACGTTTGAAATTATCCTGCGACAAAGCACTGATCGCTGAAGCTATAAATACAAATCCGGTCAGCCCGATGATGACCATGGCCACAGGTGTATCTTTCAAGGCCGGGGATAAACGAAGTATAATAAATGGTGCAATCTTTACCATCGTTGAGGAGTGCAGTAAGGCACTCACCGGTGTGGGGGCCACCATGGCTCCCAATAACCATTTACTGAAGGGCAGCTGGGCCCCTTTAATTAAGGCGGCTATACTCAGCAGTGCGAGGGGTAACAGGATACCTTCCGCATTGGCATGTGCCAGCAGGTTACTGAAAGTGATTTCACCATACCCATTATAAGCAATAAAGAAGATAGCGGCCAGGATAGCGATACCTCCCACCTGGTTCATCCACAAGGCCGTCAGTGCATTTTTAACTGATACTTCATCTTTCCTGAATCCGATAAAGAGGAAGGAAGCCAGGGTAGTGAGTTCAAAGAACAGGAAGAAATATTCGAGATTATCGGCGGATACCACCAGGTTCATCGCCCCGATAAAAAAGAAGAGCAGGGCCAGGAAGAATTTTTTCCGGAAGGCAGAACAGTTTTCTTCCTCAATATACCTCAGGGTAAAAATAGCAATGATGCCGCTGATGATATTAATAAGGAGAAACATGAACGTGCTCAGTTTATCGACCATAAAAGGCATGGACTCCCCGGCCGGCAGATTTTTGAGTAAATACAAGAGTCCGGCCAGTTGTACAATACTCATGACCCCTACCAGCCAGCTTTTCTTTTGAATGGCCACCCAGCCGAAGTACAGGAGCATCAGGATATCAGCGCCTGCCACTATTTCATTTACATAGTGCGGAACAGTGAAATACAGGGGTTCATTAACATGGATAAAAACATAGAGGGCCAGTGCAGATAAGAGAATAGAACTCAGGATAACGATTATCCGGGAAATGGCTGCCGGCGCGATGAGGAGTATTCCGCCAATTAATAATGGAAGAAAATACAATCCTGATAAATAGAAATTCATATGGCGATGAATTTTTTGATTGTCTAAGCGGATGCTATATTAGACCGATTTTGAGTGTTGGATTATGATAGTGATCAGACCCGCGTATGATATGCTGTCTGCCAGGAAAAAAGGATTGTCAGCGAATTGTCAGTTAATGCTGCTTTTTTTACACCCTGCCCTTTTCCCAGCAGAATATTGTGGCGAATACTATTGCCTTTGCAACAAACTGAAAAAGAGGCATAAAATTAAACTCCCGGTTATTAGAAACTATGAAAATTAACCCGGTAATTTTGTAATAACTGCTATCCTTTCATCCAAACCCGGAACAATGGCAAAGTTTACCCTCCTGCTGTTTGTCCTGTCAGCCTGCCTGTTTTTCAGCCAGTTAACTGCCCAGGATCTCCACCCGCTTTATTTATCAGCTTCCGAAAAATACAAGGTAAAAGATTATAAAGGGGCTATTGCTGACTGTAATAAACTATTAAAAATAAAACCGGGTGACTTTGATGCAACGTACCTGATTGCCTATGCAAAATATGAGCTTAAAGATTTTCCAGCTGCGCTGGAAGACGCAAACAAACTGCTTAAAAAAGAAAACCCCACATGGACAATTGCTGATCTTTATTATTTCAGGGGCTTAATATACCTGGAGTTGAACCAGCACCAGAATGCCTGTAATGATTTTACCAGAAAAATTGACCAGCGTCCACTTCTTTCTCCATTTGCCTATTTCAAAAGAGGTTTAGCCAAAATTAATTTGAACGACTATCCGGGTGCAATACAGGATTTCACAAAAGCCGGGGTGCAATGCCCGACCTGTGACGAATTTTTTAAATTTAACGCGCTGGCAAAGGTTAAAACAAATGACCTGAAAGGCGCCCTGGCCGATTATAACAGGCTGATTGAACTAAAGCCGGATGAAAGTGAGTTTTACAAGGAAAGAGGCGAGGTAAAATCCGGTTTAGAAGATAACGAAGGGGCCATGGCGGATTTCAATAAAGCCATTTCAATTAATCCGAAAAACCCGGTATATTATTATGACAGGGCCTCCGTACTGACTGCAAAAGAAGATTATTACGGAGCAATAAAAGACCTGCAGAAAGCGGCAGAACTGAATCCCCGGATCGAGGAAATATATATTGCAATATCGGATAATTATATTGGTTTAAATGATTTTGAAAAAGCCCTAAGGTATATCAACATGGCCATCAGCGTTAATACTAAAAACATTTTCACCTTAAATCTCCGGGGCTTGTTAAAATCAAAAATCAATGATTACGCAGGAGCTTTGGCAGATTACAATAACAACATTTTACTTTTCCCGAATGAGTGGAGAACCTACGTACTAAGAGGTAAACTGAAATTTGAACACCTTGCTGATAAAGCAGGTGCCTGTAGTGATTTCAGGAAAGCGAAAGAACTCGGCTCAGATAGTGCGGCACAGTTAATTCAGGAAAACTGCAACTGATAAAAATTAATTCGGAACACCGCCATTCAGGCTGTAATACGAACATGCTGGAATAATTCCTTTTCGAAAAATGACCAGGCTTTTTGCAAATTCCTTTCAGCTTCAGGACTAAGACTGGTACCTAATCCCCATTGCTTACCGGTTATAGCCAGGGTAAATGCATCCGGTTCCTTATTATATAGTTCTTTGGCCAGGTAAAGAATGGTTTCAGGACTTTGCATATGGGAGGAGTAGTAGTAATGCGGGGCCACCCGGCAGGGTTTTAGCTCATAACCGTCTTCCAGTACTTCATGTGTGGCATCCACAAAAATTATTTTATCATAGCGACAGGTCATCAGCACATCCTCCACCTGCAGCTGATAACGGTATTCGCAATCAATGAAACTGTTGGCTGATTCTGATACCAGTCCGGCAAATTTCCAGCCCAGCCCGTCATCTTTTCTTCCGCTATTACCAATGCCCACGAGCAGTGTTCCGGCTTTTTCAGTTCTTAAATTTTTCATTGATCAGTTCTCCTTTATAATTATACAACTCCGCCTTCAGGGGCATTTTCCCCATTGCCTGGGTGGCACAACTGAGACAAGGATCATAGGCCCTGATGGCCACTTCCACCTGGTTCAGCATTCCGTCGGTGATGGTACCTTTCCGGCTGATGACATTATTGGCTACCCATTTCACTGCTGTATTCATCGCATCATTGTTGTGCGTGGTGGATACAATAAGATTACACCTAGTGATCATTCCCTTTTCATCTACCTCATAATGGTGGGTCAGTGTGCCCCTGGGCGCTTCAATAATACCGATCCCTTTCTGCCGGGTTATTCCTTTACGGATAAGATCATTTCCCATCAGCTCAGGATCATGTAATAAGTCTTTTATCATTTCTGCACAATGCAATACTTCAATCAACCGGGCCCAGTGCGAATACATGGTACTGTTATTGACCTTCTGCCCGGTAAATGCGATAAAGTCCGTCCGCGCTTTTTCAGCCAATGGGGTCGGTACAGAATCACATACATTAATCCGGGCAAGGGGGCCAACCCGGTTCCAGCCATTCTCCCGGCCAACCTGTTTCAGGTAGGGGAATTTCATATAGGACCACTGGGCCACAGCTTCCGAAAAATAATCCTGGTACAAGTCAGTGGATACATCATCGAGTGTGATATCCCCTTCGCTGTTAATGGCCCTGAGCTGGCCGTCATACAGATCCAAGGCACCCCATTCATTCACCATACCGAGGTGACCGGAAGGGAAACGGGCAAATTCATCCAGGAATTTCCTGTTTTTCTCATGATACCCTTTTATAAAATCAACCATGGCCAGCGACCATTCAATCATGGTATCAATATTTTCAATTTCCTTTCCATCCAGGAAATAATCCCTTTCAGCTTCGGTTAAATTGTTATGAACCCCGCCTGGTACGGCCAGTATTCCGTGGATTTTTTTTCCGGCAACTGCCTTGATAATTTCCTGCCCGAATTTCCGCATGGTAATCCCCTTAATGGCCAGTTCCCTGTTTTCCAGCGCAACCGCAACTACATTTCTTTTCTCCACAGGGGCATCCACACCAAATAGTAAGTCAGGCGAAGCGAGATAGAAAAAGTGCAGGGCATGAGATTGGAATACCTGCCCGTAATGCATCAGGCGGCGCAGTTTGGTGGCGGTGGCAGAAAGATCTTTCGGATCGATCCCCACGAGTTGGTCAATCGCTTTGGCCGCTGCGAGGTGATGGCTTACCGGGCATATCCCGCAGAGCCGTTGCACCAGTACCGGTGCTTCCCAATACGGATGTCCCTGTATAAACCGTTCAAAGCCCCGGAACTCCACGATATGAAAAAAAGAATCTTTCACTTGTCCGTATTCATCCAGATGAATGGTCACCCTGCCGTGGCCTTCCACACGGGTAACCGGATCGATTGTAATCTTTCTGCTCATAACCAATGGAATTAATCGTACTTAAATTCGGAATACAATATGGAATACTCTTCGCCCCATAAAATATTTTTCACTGCTTTCCAGATATGATTGGCATCCGGGGGACAACCCGGGATATAATAGTCTATCTTGACTATTTCATTACAGGCATATACCCTGTCCAGGATTTTGGGCAGGTCTTCATGATATGGAATAATATTCGCTCCTGCTTCACTGGTAGCTGAGTTGAGATAGGCTTCTTCCAGGCATTCACTCAATGGTATGGAATTACGCATAGTAGGTAACCCGCCCCAGATCGAACACTCCCCGAATGAAACCAGGATATCACAGTACTCCCTGAACTTTCGCAGGGTTTCCACATTTTCAGAATTACATACTCCTCCCTCAATCAATCCGATATGACAACGGGAGGAAAAATTTTTAATATCCGTCAGCGGTGATTTATCAAAAGACAACAACTCGACAATATCCAATAATTCTTCATCCACATCCAGCAAAGACATGTGACAACCAAAACAACCGGCAAGTGAAACCGTTGCCACAATTTTTTTACTCATCACCGGTGGGCGGCTGCTTCCCTTTTTCTTCGCATTGTAGTTCTCCTGTACGGATTCCATATCGTATTTTCTTTCTCCAAATGGTTCAGCCTGGCTCACTCCCCTGACCATAATCGCCCCGGTGGGACAAATCTTCATTGCGTTCACGGCCTCGTCTTCGGTCAGCCTGGCTTCCTGTTCATAATCAATCCCGACAAATGTTTCATTCCCGCGGTTCTGGTAATTGAACACTTTTTTCCCATCACGGGTCTTCACATCCACCACACAACGAAGGCACTTGATACAACGGTTGTGTTCCATCACCATGCGGGTAGGATTGAAGTCAATGACGCGGTCTTTGAACAGGTGCTGGAAACGGGTGGAGGATACACCCAGCTCATAGCCCATATGCTGCAAATCACACATACCGCTTTTCTCACAGGCCGGGCAGATATGATTGCCTTCGGCAAACATCATTTCCACGAGGGCTTTGCGGGTATCCAGCAGTTCAGGTGAATTAACTTCCACGGCCAGTCCCTCTGAAACTTTCTCTGTACAGGCGGGACTGAATTTACCATTGATCTTACAGGTGCATACCCTGCAGGTTCCCAGCGGAGGTTCGATATGTTCATAAAAACAAAGGGATGGAATAAATACCCCGTTTTGCCGGGCAGCCTGCATCAGGTTCTTACCTTCTTCCGCCTGGAAAGGCTTCCCATCAATTGTAATGTTTACCATCTTTGCCATACGATCAGATTTTGTATTGCTCATACTCCTTAGTTGCCCCTTCCATATCAAACCGCAGGTTCAGCCCGTTGAATTCCTTATCGAGTTTAGCCGCGAAATAATCATGAAACTTATCCATCGCATAAATCAGGCTGTTCGTGGCCGTTTTACCCAGCCCGCAGCGACTGGTGTTTTTCATGATTGTACCCCAGCTTTTTAATTCCTGCAGGTCAGTTTCCGTAGCCAGCCCGTTACTCAGCCGTTCCAGTTTACGCTGGATAATAAAATTTCCAGCCCTGCAGGGCGTGCAGATCCCGCAGGATTCGGATTTAAAAAATTCGGTAAAATTCAGCAACACTTTTACCAGGTCCCTTTGTTTACTGAAGATCATAAAGGAACCACCACAGCGTATATCCTTACGGGCCAGCAGGTCAAGCATGGAAATGCGGCGGTACTTATCTTTAATGGAAATACACTCACCCGATGGTCCGCTTACCTGTATATAAAAAGGATCTTCTGCTTCACAGAGTTCCAGTAGTTCGGCCACCGTCATCCCCCATTCAATTTCATAGATACCCGGCAGTTTGCAGTCACCGGATACACTCAGCAGTTTGACCCCCGGTGAGCCCGGTATACCCAGTTGTATATACGCATCTGCACCCATTTCAAGAATGCGGGCCGCCGCACAAAATGTTTCCACATTATTGATTACAGTGGGTTGTTGTAAATAGCCTCTTTCCACTGGGAAATACCATTTGGTCCGGGGCTCCCCTCTTTTCCCTTCCAGCGATTCGAGCAAGGCTGTTTCCTCGCCGCATACATAAGATCCGGCCCCGACCTGGACCCGGATATCAAAACTGAAATTTCCGAGGTGTTTAGTTGTATGTCCCAGCAAACCGGCTTCGCGGTATTCCAGTATGGCTTCATTCAGTTTATGTTCCAGCCAGCGATATTCTCCCCGCAGGTATATTATACCGGATGCTGCACCTGCGGCATAACCGCAGATCATCATTCCCTCCAACAGTGACCGGGCCTGCGTATTGATCAGCACCCGGTCTTTAAATGTACCCGGCTCTCCCTCATCTGCATTGCAAACGATATATTTTGGCTGAGCCGGCTGCAACCTGGCGGCATTCCATTTCTTCCAGGTTGGATAATATGCACCGCCTCTACCGGCCAGTTCTGCTTTCTTCAATTCCTCAATGATCCCTTCTGGTCCCAGTTGCCCGGCCCTGGCCAGGGTACAACCCGCTTCAAACGGTTTGAAGAATACGGTTTTATTACCCGAAGGCATATAACGGATATTATCTGCCGGCGCATCGCAGATGGCTTCCGGGGCAACTCCTTTTTTCAACTGGGAGATAATGTCTTTTACCTTGATCGCATTCAGGTTGGTAAACGGATAAAAATTAATTAGTGCCGAAGGTTCCTGGTCGCTGAGCCCGATGCAGGGTGTAAGGAAAAGTCCAAACGTACCGGTTCGGTCCACCGAACCGAAACTGGCACCGGTTTCCCGTTCAAATGTATCTTTAATCCGGTTAAAGCCTTTCAGGTCGGATACGATACTATTATTAAGGTAGATCGTAAATTTTCCCGTTGGCTTCCGGTGAAAGAAATGGTAAAAAGAAACCACCCCTTCCACTTCCACATCAGACAGGTCAAAACGTTTTGCCAGCAGTTGCACTGCTGCGTCATTTACAAAACCATCTTTCAACTGAATTTCCCAAAGCTGGTTTAGCAGCTGGGTTTGCCGGGGCTCTTCCATATTCCGGGTTTTAAAGTGAGGTTTCACCAAATTACGACAGCAGGGGTACCTGCTTCAAACAGATGCCGTCATAAGCGGATATGATTATTGTCACTTTTCAGCGTTCATTGAATCTTAAAAGCCCCTTTCCGGGGGATTGTTTAACAACAGGCTCCGTACTGACTTTAATCATGTACTGCCCATACACTGCTCAATAATTTCGTTCTTGTTCATCAAAGTACCTCCAGGTACACCGCTTCATGAAAGCATTATCTAACGATCTGCCGGCAGCTGCCACTGCCTTTTTTCCCATTAAACATCAGGAGAATAATTTATGAAAAGCGACACGGCTGTCCCTGTTAAAGACGCGCCTAAAACCGACCCCAGGTTAAAACTGATAGCGGCCCGGATAAAAAAAGAAAATTACAAACCCGATGCACTGATCGAAATACTGCATACCGCGCAGGGTGCTTACGGTTATTTGCCCATTGAGGTACTGACCTATATTGCCAAAGCCCTGCACCTGCCACCATCACGGGTATTCTCCACCGTTACCTTTTATCACTTTTTTTCATTGAAGTCAAAAGGTGAACATACCTGCATTGTCTGCACCGGTACCGCCTGTTATGTAAAAGGAGCACAGGCCATCCTGAATAAACTGGAACAACAATTCGCGCTTAAACCCGGACAGGTCACAAAGGATAATAAACTCGGTGTCCAGGTAGCCCGTTGTATCGGGGCCTGCGGTCTTGCCCCGGCGGTGGTAATAGATAATGATGTGCAGGGAAAAGTCAATGTTGAAGAAATCATCCAAAGTATTAACGAGAAAACAGGAATTCTATGATCCGTCATGAATTACAGGACCTGACCCGAAAAGTCAAAGAGAAACAGCAGCAATATAAACACCGTATCTGTGTATGTTGTGGTGCCAGTTGTATCTCTTCGGGATCAGAAGAGGTATTAAATAAACTGAAGGAAGAAATCAAAGCCCGTCACCTGGAAGACACCGTTGAAGTTATTCCCACCGGTTGCATGGGACCCTGTAATCAGGGGCCGCTGGTAAAATACCTGCCTGAACAGACTATTTACCAGAAAGTAAACTGCGAGAATATCAGCCAGGTGGTGCAAAGCCAGCTGGTCGATAAAAAGCCACTGGAGGATCTGTTGCTTTTCTCCGATTCAAGGGAAACACCCTTTGTGAATGCAACCGAGGATCCTTTTTTCAAACGCCAGCAGAAAATTGCGCTGAGAAACTGCGGTGATATCAACCCGGAAAGTATTGAAGACTACCTGGCCGCCGGTGGTTACGAGGCATTGGATAAATCGCTCTTCATTCTTTCACCCGAAGAAGTCATAGCCGAGGTTAAACAAAGCCGGATCCGCGGACGGGGTGGTGCCGGTTACCCGACCGGATTAAAATGGGAAACTGTTTATAAATATATCAGTGACCAGAAATACGTGATCTGTAATGGTGATGAAGGTGACCCCGGGGCCTTTATGGACCGCAGTGTGCTGGAAGGAAATCCTCACCGTATCCTGGAAAGCATGGCCATTGCCGGGTATGCAATCGGGGCCAGTAAAGGATTTGCCTACATACGTGGTGAATATCCCCTCGCGATTAAACGATTTGAACTCGCAATAAAACAAGCCACCAAACTGGGTCTGTTGGGAAAAAATATCCTGGGCAGCCCTTTTTCTTTCGAAGTGGAAGTCCGGATCGGTGCCGGGGCCTTTGTGTGTGGGGAAGAAACAGCATTGATCGCCTCCATTGAAGGAAAACGCGGTACCCCTAAACCAAGACCACCCTTCCCCGCTGAGTCAGGACTCTGGGGCAAGCCTACCCTGATCAATAATGTGGAAACCTATGCCGCCATTCCTGCTATTATTATGAACGGGGGTGAATGGTATGGTGAGACAGGTACGCCAAAAAGTGCAGGGACAAAAGTATTTGCCCTGGCAGGTAAAATCAATTATTCCGGGCTGATAGAAGTACCCATGGGCACCACGCTTCGTGAAGTGGTATTTGATATTGGTGGCGGAATTCAGAACGGGGAAGAGTTCAAAGCAGCACAGACCGGTGGTCCATCTGGAGGATGTATCCCCGCTGCTCACCTGGATGTAAAAATGGATTATGAATCACTCGTAAGCCTGGGGTCTATCATGGGTTCCGGCGGACTGATTGTTATGGACAAAAGTTCGGATATGGTGGATGTGGCCCGTTACTTTATGGAATTCTGTATGGATGAAAGTTGCGGAAAATGTATTCCCTGCCGGGTAGGTACTAAAATGATGCATGACCTGCTGCAAAAGATTGTTGATGGAAAAGCCACCAGGATTGACCTAGACAGGCTGGAAGAACTGGCCGTGTATGTCAAGGAAACCAGTTTATGCGGACTGGGCGCTTCTGCTCCCAACCCCCTGCTCAGCACCCTTCGCCATTTCAGGGAAGAATATGAAAGCAAGATCGTGAATGTGGAATAAAACAAGTTTACTGATTACAATGATGATTGTATGAATAAGATACCTGTACTGATAGACGAAAAAAAACTGGAGGTGGATCCCCACCGGACAATCCTTGAAGTCTGCCGCGAGCATGATATAGAAATACTGACCATGTGCCACCTGAAAGGGATAGCGGATATCGGCTCCTGCCGGCTTTGTCTGGTGGAAGTGGAAGGCATCAATAAACTGATGTCAGCCTGTACCACCAAAGTAACTGCCAATATGGTGATCAGCACGGCTACGGAACGTATAAAAAAATACCAGCGGATTACTACAGAACTGTTTTTTGCAGAGCGAAACCATGTTTGCGCCGTCTGTGTTTCCAATGGCAGTTGTGAATTACAGGAACTGGGTTATAAGACCGGTGTTGATAATATCCGTTATCCTCACTTGTTCCCGCAATGTAATGTAGACACTTCCCATCCCTGGTATGTAATGGATCATAACCGTTGCATCATGTGCACGCGTTGTGTCCGTGTGTGTAACGAAGTGGAAGGCGCGCATAACTGGGATATCAAGAACCGCGGTCACCAAGTCCGCATTATCTCCGACTTCGATACCCCCTGGGGGGCTTCCACCACCTGCACGTCCTGTGGTAAATGCCTGCATGCCTGCCCCACAGGCGCCATCTGGCCCAAAGCGATCGTACAGGGACAGCTGGTAAAGAACCCGGGGATGATTACGGAGCTGGTGGAGAAGCGTAAGATGCGGTTGTAAGTAAGAGTATGATTATATAGAAACAGTATTAAAGAAGAATGAGTAATGAGTAATCAGTAATGAGTAGCTGGCGGGAGAGAACTAAAGTAGGGAGAATCATCAAAGAAGGATGAGTAATGAGTAGCTAGCAGGATAGTTTTATAGACTCGAACATAAATTAGATTGAAAAAGTATGAATTCAGTAACAGAAATGAAATGATGCGGCATAGTTTAAACCACTTTCTACTTTAGGACACCACTCATTACTCATTACTGATTACTCATTCTACATAACGCACAAAATTCAACCAATGACCAAAAAGAAACTCGCCACCATCTGGCTCGGAGGATGCTCCGGTTGCCATATGTCGCTGCTCGATATCGACGAACGTATTCTCGATGTCGTGAAATTGGCTGACATCGTAAAAAGCCCCGTGGTGGATGGCAAAGAACTGCCCGAAGTGGATATTGCCCTCGTGGAAGGCTCCATTACCAGTGATGAACACTATAAGGAGATCCTGCATATCCGCAAACAGGCCAAAACTCTGATTGCGCTTGGCGACTGTGCCGTGATGACCAATGTGACCGGCATGCGTAATTACTTTCCCCTGAAAGAAGTGGTGGATGCGGCTTATGTGAATGCGGTAAGCAATGACGGACAGGGCGAACTACCCAACCACCCCTGTTTGTTACGACTGAATGATAAAGTAGTCCCCCTGCAGGAAGTGGTGAAAGTGGATTTTGTGATCCCCGGCTGCCCGCCTGATGCAGATACAATTTTTTATGTGCTGGCTGAATTCCTTAATGACCGTCTGCCTGACCTGGGCAAGACTAAAAAACTGAAATATGGATAAGCGAAAAATATTTATCTCGCCCGTAACCCGGATCGAAGGACATGCCAATATCACCCTTGAAATGAATGATGACGGCACGGTACATGATGCACAGTTTCATGTAAACGAATTCCGCGGCTTTGAAAAATTCTGCGAAGGCCGTATGTATACCGAAATGCCGACGATTACTCCCCGCATTTGTGGTATCTGTCCCACCAGTCATACCCTCGCCAGTGTAAAAGCCTGCGAAATGATCCAGGGAATCAAACCCACCTATACCGCTAATCTGTTAAGGCGACTCATGCATATCGGACAGAATCTCTCTTCCCATGCTTTGTCCTTCTTCCATTTATCCGCCCCTGATTTTCTATTGGGGTATGACAGTGATCCGGCCAAACGGAATATCATCGGTATTGCCGAAAAGTTTCCGGATATCGCTTTAAGAGGTATTCGCCTGCGTAAGTTCGGGCAGGAGATCAGTGAACGGATCACGGGAAAGAAAATTCATATCATGGGCATTGTCCCCGGTGGAATGGCATACCCGTTAACCGAAGACAACCGCAAAGCCCTGCTGGACTGGATCCCGGAAGCCAAACAAACCGTGCAGCTCGGACTCAATATCATTAAGAAATTCCATGAAGAGAACGGGGAAATGGTACAATCCTTTGCAAACTCGCCAACCTTGTACCTCGGTACCGTAGGACCGGGTGGTGAACATGAACTCTATGATGGCAAGCTGCGCTTTATGGATGAAGAGGGCGTGATCCTCAATGACCAGGTTAGTCCGGAACGATATCTTGAATTTATTGCTGAACGTTCCGTGAACTGGTCCTACCTCAAGTATCCTTATTATAAGTCCTATGGTTTTGACAATGGGTTTTACCGCGTTGGTCCCTTGGCCAGGCTCAATGTCTGCAGCCGGATGAAAACCCCGCTGGCACAGGAAGAGTTTGAAAAATTCAGGCAGATGAATGGTGGCCGGCCGGTGCATGGTACTTTCTATTATCATTACACCCGGCTGATTGAAGCATTAAGCGATGTGGAAGATGCGGAACGGATATTAAATGATAAGGAAGTCACCTCCCTGCATATCCAGCACCATGGCCGCTGGAACTATGAGGAAGGCATTGGGAGTTCTGAAGCCCCGAGGGGAACCTTATTCCATCATTATAAAACTGATGAGACGGGTAAACTGATCAATGTAAACCTGCTTATCGCTACCGGGCAGAATAACCCCTCCATGAACCGTTCGGTACTGGAAGTGGCCCGGCAATATGTAAAAGGAGAAGATATTAAAGAAGGGATGCTGAACCGGGTGGAATCCACCATCCGTTGTTATGATCCCTGTTTGTCCTGTTCCACCCACGCCATAGGTAAAATGCCCATGGTGATTGAACTGAAAGACCGGAAAGGAAACCTGATTCGTTCGATAGAACGTTACTGATTCTCATGTCCATTAATCCATCCGAGAATAGTGCTGACCGCCTGGTCAGCATTTTTCTTTCCACGTTGAGATAACGCTCCACCAAGGGTTAGATCCCAGGCACCCACGGCACAGATATGAATGGATAATTGGCGTTCATACACCAGTTCTGCCATTTTCAGCAACTGGATGGCACTGGTATAATGGGAATAAGAAGCTCCGGCCGGAGCGGATTCATCCACTTTGTAAAACTGAACAGGATCCCCCTGCACTGCGGCATCCACAATGATCGTATGATCCGCTTTCAGCAACTCATCCAGCAGGTCGCTGGTCATCTGCTGGACATGAATCGCGTGTACACCCGGCAGTTGCTGCTCTTCTATCCGGGAAGCCACATAAGCGCCGATGCCATCATCGCCCATGAGGGTGTTACCTACGCCTACGATTAATATGTTTCTTTTGTTATGCATTAGTCCTTGTCATGGTGCCTGCCCCGCCAAATGCGGGGAGCTTGTCGAACCATTACCTAAGCACCCTTCGGCACGCTCAGGGTGACAACGAGCTCTCCTTGTCATGGTGAGCTTGCCGAACCATTGTCGAAGCACGACCAAACAAAACGTTCTTCTTCTTCCTCACCCTTCGGCACGCTCAGGGTGACAACGAGCTCTCCTTGTCATGGTGAGCTTGTCGAACCATTACCTAAGCACCCTTCGACACGCTCCCACCTTCGCTTTTTAACCTCCAAAGCCTCTGGCGTAGGAGGTTCGCTACGGTCGGCAGGCAGGGTGACAACGGTCCCTGTCAAGCTGAGCCGGTGTCCTTGTCATGCTGCCTGCCCCGCCAAATGCGGGGAGCCTGCCGAAGCACAAATCTCCACTTTATCCACTTCAAAAATCCTGATTTTTAGATTTTCCCCTACATTTGTTCTTCTTTCAATTAAAGAATATGAAATACTGTTAAGGTTCGCTCCCATTGTAATCCGGGTCATCCGGATCAGAACCTGATTTTACGGACCATTTTTAACCTGCAATACAGCATTGCAGGAGATTCCCATTATTCATTTATCTTACTAAAGTATTTCACTCATGTTGAAACAACCAACCAACAAGGTTTCTCATTTTATTGCCATTATAAAACAATCGCTCAAAGGCGGGGAGCATGACTATACCCAAGGTCCCATCCGCGGGGCCATTATATTGCTCGCCATTCCCATGATCCTGGAGCTGATGCTCGAATCCGTCTTTGCCGTAGTGGATATGTATTTTGTCAGTCACCTCCCCAACAGTGAGGATGCGATTGCCACCGTCGGACTTACCGAATCAGTAATCAGCATTATTTATACCATTGCCATGGGACTCGGCATGGGTGCCACCGCCGTGGTGGCCCGTCGAATCGGGGAAAAGAACCCGGAAGCAGCGGCTCATGCCGGAGCCCAGGCCATCCTGATCGGAATACTCGCCGCACTGGTGCTCAGTGTGGCCGGTATGATTTATGCACCGGATATCTTACGACTGATGAAGGCCGAACCACAGGTAATAAAAGAAGGAGCCATCTTTACCCGCATCATGCTGGGGGGCAGTATGGTCATCATCCTCATTTTCCTGATCAACGGGGTATTCCGGGGAGCGGGAGATGCGGCCATTGCCATGCGCAGTCTCTGGCTGGCCAGTATTATTAATATCATACTATGTCCCACGCTTATCAATGGCTATGGACCCTTTCCCGAACTGGGTTTAAAAGGGGCCGCCATTGCCACCGTAATCGGCCGGGGTACCGGGGTCATTTATCAATGTTATTACCTTTTTCACAGCAAAGGGAATATGAAGATCCGCTGGGCGCATTTTAAAATGGATTTCCCAGTCATCAAGCACCTGTTAGAAGTGGCCTGGCCCGCCACCTTCCAGTTCTTTATTCAGAGCGGCAGCTGGATCGTGCTGGCCTGGCTGGTATCCGATACCGGGGGTACGCATGCCACGGCCGGTTACCAGGTCGCCATCCGCAATGTGGTGTTCTTTATATTACCGGCATGGGGACTCAGTAATGCAGCGGCCACCCTGGTAGGACAAAACCTCGGGGCCAATCAACCGGAAAGGGCGGAGCGCAGTGTGATCCTGGCCACCCGCTTCAATGCGATTTTTATGGCGGTGGTGATGTTTATCTTCCTGCTCTTTGCCTCCCCCATTATCAGCATATTCACCAGTCAGCCGGAAGTGCACCGCTTCGGCGTATTAAGTATGCAGATCATCGGCAGCGGCTATATCTTTTATGGCATCGGGATGGTAATGGTGCAGGCCCTCAACGGGGCGGGTGATACCAAGACGCCCACCTGGATCAATATAGCCGGCTTCTGGCTCTTCCAGATCCCTTTCGCCTTTCTGCTGGCCAAGGTCTTTAAGATGGGTCCTGTCGGCGCTTTTATCGCAGTACCAGTGGCCGAGACCCTGATCGCGCTGGTGGCCTGGTATTATTTTAAGAAGGGGAAGTGGAAGGAAGTGAAGGTATAACGTAAATTGTAGTATAAATCGTTTCCATGAGCAACAACGTCCTCGACTCCAATCGTCTCCGGCAGGTGTTCTTCATTATAATCATCTTCTTGCTTGGCATTTTGCTGAGCTGGCAGTTGTATTCGTTTTTGCCGGCCCTGCTGGGGGCGATTACCTTATATATATTAATGCATAAGGCCATGTTGTACCTGACCGAGAAGAAGAAGTGGCGGAAGGGCTGGACTACGATTTTACTGATGCTTGTCTCTTTTATTGTCATCCTGGTGCCGGTCGGCCTGCTGATCAATATGCTTTCTTCTAAAGTGAGTTATGCCCTCCAGCATTCGTCTGAGCTGGTAGCCGCGTTGAAGAAAGTGGTAGCCGATGCCGAAGGGCAGCTGAATATGGAGATTCTGAGTGAACAGAACATCAATAAACTCGGTGATTTTATTGCCACGAGTCTGCCAGGTATAGTGGGAGCCACTTTCAATTCGATCACAACTATATTTTTCATGTACTTCATCCTTTATTTCATGCTGATGAATGCCCGGTACATGGAAGATACTTTATATGAATATATCCCGCTGAAAGATGAGAATGTCAGCCGGCTGGGAAAGGAAGTGAACAGTATGGTGGCTTCCAATGCGATCGGAATACCGTTGATTGCCTTTGCGCAGGGCGTGGTGGGACTGATCGGTTACTTAATCTTAGGGGTCAAAGAACCCTTCTTCTGGTTTGGGGTCACTTGTATTGCCGGGATGATACCGGTGGTGGGGGCTGCGCTGGCTTATATACCGCTGGCCATCCTGTTTTTTGCCAACGGACAGAACTGGCAGGGGATCGCCATGCTGGTCTTTGGTTTTGGGATTATTGGCACCATCGATAATGTACTTCGCTTTACCTTATTAAAGAAGCTGGGGAATGTGCATCCGCTGACCACGGTCTTCGGGGTCATCATCGGGCTGAATCTCTTTGGATTTATCGGGCTCATCTTCGGGCCCCTGCTGATCTCCTTATTTATGTTATTGCTCCGGATCTATTCGAGCGAATTTATTACCAAGCAACGCGATATACATAAGATAATGGAGAACTAAGTTCCGGTATGCGTATTCTTTCGCAACTAAGTACCGCATTCATCCGATAGATAGAAACTGTTCTCGTAAAATCCCCCGTATCCTCATTTTCGATTGTACGTATTAATCCTTAATTCATTAAAAAACAGGATATTATTACTATTAATTGCGGTACTGCGATAATAATTTCGTCATGCGTACCGTTTAAGAAAAAGTAAATCCGTACCTGTTTGAGAAAACTAATATTCCCGATATCCCTGGGGTTTTTATGCAGCTCCTTTAGCATAAGTCCCGCTGTTCAGGCCCTGAACAGGATTGACGATGCAATAACAGCTTCCTCTCTAAAAAACATCCGGTTTTCACCAGTAGTAGCCGATGCGGCCACTGCGCTTTATAACAGTATAAAGCTGGAGCAACTGGGACTTTCCAAAGCGGCTTTTGATTATGCCTGGAAGGGGTATGAGTACCTGCTGAACAATAATAAGATCAGCCGGAGCAATTACCTCACGATCTGTGATTTCAGTCAATCATCGCTGAAGAAGAGAATGTATATTATCGATATTGAAAATAACAAACTGGTTACGCAGACCTATGTGGCGCATGGCCGGAATTCGGGAGGTGAATATGCCAACCAGTTTTCCAATAAGCCGGAGTCACTGCAAAGCAGTCTCGGTTTTTATGTCACGGCCAATACCTATATCGGCAAGCATGGCTTATCCTTAAAGGTAAACGGTATGGAACCCGGGATCAATGACAAAGCGATGTTCCGGACGATTGTGATCCACGGCGCGGATTATGTGAGTGCGGGAAGAGCGGCGGCCGGTGGTTATATGGGAAGAAGCTGGGGATGTCCGGCAGTACCTAGGGAAGAAGCCAATAGTATCATAACAACGATAAAGAACGGCACCTGTTTATTCATCTATCACCCGGAAAAGAGTTACCTGAATGGATCAAAAATATTAAACGGCTGATTGGACACACAACAAGGATGGATGATTACAAAAAAAGCTCAACGTACCCTATGGTTGGGCTTTTTTGTTTTTATATGCTCTATAATCCTGGAATGAAATAAAAAGTTTTAGACATACTGAAGGTTTACAGTTCAAGAAACTGCCTTAGAAGTACAACAAATAAATCTTGACTTAATAATCCACCTATTGGCCCTAAATATGGGGAGTATTATAGTAAGCCGTTTTAGGGGTGGTCAAAATGATGGAATTTTCCGGCTCACTCATCTGCGGTAAAGTTGAAAGCAGCAAAATACAAGAGCCCCTCACGGAAATTTTGTTACCTATAAAAAACTAAGTGATTAGTTACTTTGGTGCAAAAAAAGAAGAAAATAACCTGTCAAGCATTTCCAGAGCCTGATACTCGAATGGATAATTAACTTTCTTTTCCCCACACAAAAGCATATAAGGAAGATTAAATTGAAAGAGCTTTTTCCCCTCTTTGTTAAGTGATAGATAAACGTACGACCCAATACAAGATGTTCTATAATCATCATCACAAAATTGTTTTCCTGCTCTTACATTATTTTTACTAAATAAACTATCAACCGAGAGTTCAGATTCTAATTTTTTATGCAGTAACCCTTGTTTCATACTGAGATAATAAACACACTTGTTTTTTGATACCACCACCGCTTTATCATTAACTGAATAGCATACATAATCCATCTTCCCTAAATCTAAATTTGCATTTATCAAAGAGTCTATATCTGATATGTTCCTTAAATCATTTTTGCTCTGTCCAAAAGAACATATATTACAGCAGGTGATTAAAGCAATAAAAATATATCTCATCATCAAACTTTTTAATTATATCCTGGAAGAGCTTTGGGGTCTTGAACTTTAGATTTATCGCCATGTTGAGTGCCATCTATTTGTTTATCTGGTTGCCCTATTACTCTAAGAATTAGATTTTCTGTCCGTACTGCGTCCACATGCTGACTTGAGGTTCTTCCCAAAGCTAATGACCTTCCATGCCCAAATAGTTCATGTCCTGTTGTTACTTCTCTTGTGGTTGGTATGCTATTCTCCTGAATAATTGTATGTGTCCCTTTTTTAGTTTTTACAGTTGCTGCACCACCCAAATTGCCTACAACTGTAAAAGAATTAATCCCGCCATATTTTTCTTTGACTGCTTCAACATTAATATACGAAGGCAACTTATCAGAAAATGCAGTTGAACCTTCGTCAGAAATTACAGCATTACTACCCGAAGTGAACTCAATCTTATGAATGTCGCTGGAGTTTATTGTGCTTGCTACCATTGTAGCAAGTGCCAAATCATCTCCTTCTAATCCTTTTAATGCAGAGCTAAGGGCTTCACCATCTATCTTATTAATCTTAGTTCCATCTCCTTTCTTACCAGACTGGGTTATCAACGCCCTGAAAGCATCAAATTTTTTATCCGCAAAAACTTTATTTAAGTCATCATGAACTTTTTTCGCATCTTCTATGGTTACCCCATGTATCTCTCTGCCATCAGGGTCTATAAAGCTTATAGGGTTATTAGCTACATAATTATATGGGCTTAACCAATGGAACTTCAATGCTAATGGGTCGGGTGTATGCCACCTTCCAATCTGATTATCATACATCCTCGCCCCATAATCCAGCCAATCCAGCCCACTGCCGTCGCTGAACTCGGCTTTCTGCTCTTCTTTGCCGTTGTATTTCAGTTTGTTTTCCGGCGTTCCGAAAGCCAGGGCTTTGGAAGAGAGGCCGGACATTATTAATCCGAACGGGGAATGATGCGACTCTTCCAGGATAGCCCCTCTGGTATGCACCACCTGAAGATTATCAAAGAACACATTAAACTTACTCTCATTGCTGGCCCACACGTAAATATAGCCATTTTTGGGAACGTTTATAGTCGGGATTGTACTCAGGTCATGAACTTTCCGGGTGCCATCAACTGTGGTATATGTGTTGTTTATCCCATTCGTATTAGAAGCACTCCCCACCATATCAAAGCCACCACTCACCCATTTAAACTGCTCATCCAATACGATCCAGTTAATAGCTGCTTTGGGGCGGTTGGCTTCCTGTGCAGGCTGGTTGCCGATTAATCCGGTCATAGTTGTTGGAAATCCAGACTGCCCGGTCACCTGGCTGCCAGATACCCCTTTACCGGCCACAATTCCTGTACCCACAAAGGCATTTAAAATGTCTAAAACAGCTAAACTGTTGGTTGTACCACTATAGCCCCCGCCCGAGGTCGGCTTCTTATGATAACTTCTCCCGAAAATATTTACAGCATCACCTGCCATTACTTTAATAACTACTCCCAGCCCCGTTTTATTAGCCATTGTATTCGTAGTGGCATTTAACTGGTAAACCTTACTACTGGTAGCTGTTGCTGTGGGAGTGGTGCCCCCAGGGTAGCTGAGATTTCCAGGAGGTGTGCCATTGTTATTCGGATAGTCAAAACCTGTATTTGTCCAAGGTTTATTTACAATTTTCGTATTATCAATTGTATAGTACTTTTTCTCTTCATTTATCATTGATAAAGCGCCTGCCGTTGTACTGCCTTCCAGCGTGGCTGCCGGATAAATATCCTGCTTTTGTTCTTCGGTTAATACCATTCGCACATTCCCCAAATGATCCTTGATCATATAATCATAATTGAACCCCGTAGTTCCTGGCCGCATCCTTCCTTCTTCGTGTCCAAAAAACTGCAACACATCGTTCTCGTACACCGCCCCGCCCATATAGAGGGTGGTTTTGCTGGGCTGGCCGGTTTCAGTCATGGTCTTTTGTAGTTTATTCCCTGCAGCATCATAGGTATAGGTGATCGTTCCTTTTATTGCGCCTCCTGTTGTTCTGACGGTAATAGATTGAGGAAGGTTCAGGTAGTTGTAGATAATATCCTCAGCAATAGCTGTACCGATATCCTTATTCAGGTCTTTCTTCAGGTTGCCATTCTGATCATAGGTATAGTCAACCGTATTCACGTTTTTTGACTGTGTATGTAATGTTGAAGTCCTGAAATCTCCCAACTTGGTTAAAGGATCATTATTGGCATCAATCACATTTTTCAGCCGGTTACTATTATCATAATAGTTATAAACCAGATTATCTATGGGTGTAGACGTTGATCCCCCGAGTTTCCAGCCGTACTGGATCATTCCCTTAATATTACCATTGGCATCATAGGCAGACAGCGGATCAGTACCATTCCCCATCTGCATATTATAATTCATCTGACTGTTATTCCAGGTAGTTCCCCCGTTATCCTGTTTAAACTCTCCCTTCATCAGCCGGTTGGCCGCATCATAGCTAAAATCATACTTACGGCGGACATCATCCCCGTCGGATTTCCAGGTCATGCCACTGATATTGCCATTGTATTGTGGGCTGGCATAACTGTTGCCCGCTGCATTATCCGTTTTATCATACCCGAGCTCAAAACCAAAGCGGGTTGTGCCACTCTGACCCGAAAGGTTCAGGTACGAACGGTTCACTCCCAGCATCCAGCCACGGATATTGTAATCATAATTAAGGGTTTCCAAAGCAGCACTGGTAGCAGGGTTTGTGCCAATCTCTTTCTTTTTCAATTGACCCAGTTTGTCATAATCATTCTTTACAATAGTTTTATAGGCGCTCATGGAACCTCCGCTAATCAAAGAATTGCCTTGTTTTTTCTCCACTTTTACCAGCCGCCCAAGATCATCGTAGCTGTTCTGGGTCACAATCACTGTTTCCTGCTGACCAGCTCCTGATTTTTGCGATTTGGTAATGATCACAAGCGGTTGGCCCACCCAACTGTACTGGGTAGTCATCACATCTATCCCCCCGGTCTTATTAACCGTTTTTAATTGAATTACCCGGCCCTTTTCGTCATATATCATTACAGTAGTAATGAACTGGCTTACAGTGCCCAGCACTTTTGTTTCTGACCATGTTGCCTTTCCTTTAGTCTTAGAAGACGCTGTAATAGGCTGTGAATAAGGATAACTTCCCGATGGGGCATTAAAATAACTGTCCCAGGTAGTGATTAGCGTTGAAGTTAAAGGGGATGGCAGACCTGCATAATCATCATAATAACTAGCCGATAGTTTTTCCCAACCTGAACCAGGAACTGTACTTACTGAAAATGGATAAAAATAATTACTGCTTACAGCAGCAGCCTGCGCATGTGAACTTCTGGTTCCGGAGTTATTCCAAAGGCCAGTTTGAATAGGTCTGTTAAACTCATCATACAGGGTAACCAGCTGTATGTCGTCAAAACAAAGTGAACTTTCTGTTAGAGAGTATTTCCAGGATTTAAGTTAGTGAATAAATTTTTAGTTTTATAGGGTTGGATTAATAAAGTTTAGCTTTTCAGTAAAGTAGAGAGCCCGCCTGTAGTTCATGTTTTGTGCCTTGATTTTTTCTCTTCGTTGCAGAATCTTTTCTCTTTTCCCGAAGTAAACATCTGCTGGGGTGACGTTGTCCAGAGATTCATGATAGCGCTGGTGATTGTAATAGTTTATAAATTTTTCCAGCGCGACGTTCAGTTCCTCCGGACAGTAATAATTATCCAGCTTAACAACGTTTTTCATACTTCGGTGATAGCGTTCGATTTTCCCCTGGGTTTGTGGATGATTGACCCTTCCGTGGATGGGTTTGATCTTCTTTGATTTCAGGTACTTCTTCAGATATGCTGATATGTAACAGGCTCCATTGTCGGAGAGCAGCTTCGGCCGCTGTCCATTTTGGAGGCCTGCCACAGCCAGTGCCCTTTCCACGGTTCTCTCAACATCGGAAGCTTTCATGTCCCGGCAGAGCTCCCAGTGGACGATATAGCGGCTGTAATCGTCCAGAACAGTGCTCAGGTAATACCAGCCCCAGCCAATGATTTTAAAGTACGTAAAATCCGTCTGCCACATCTCATGAACAAAATGAGTCTTATCCTTAAACTCATTGGATGCTGACAGCAAAATGTGCATGGGTGTTGTTATCAGTCCCCTGCTCTTTAAAATCCGGTAGACGCTGCTTTCAGAGATGAAGACCTTTTGCTCATCCGTGAGTTTTACAGACAGTTCCCGTGGGGAGAGTACCGGGTGATCCAGGGCCACTTCCACCACCAGCTGCTTCTGTGCGTATGGTATAGAGTTCCACTGCCTGCGGGTTCGCTTATGCGGCTGGAGGCCATCTGACCCGTTAGCAAGGTAAGCCTGGTACCATTTGTAAAATGTACTTTTGTGGATACCCAGCTCTTTCAAAGTCCTGTTTACCCCAAGTTCAGACCGGTCAACCAACTGGATAATTTCCTGTTTCTCTGCTGCTGATAATCGCATATACTTCTTCCATTTTTCGTTTATTCCAAAATGGATAAGCTTTTTTTTACAATATCATACCGCAGCATCAGGTCAGCTACCATTTCCTTTAGCCGCTGATTCTCTTTACGTAAGTCTGCTACTTCATCTGATGTAGCCTCACGGGTGGTGTCACCGGCTAACCGCTTTTTACCGGCTTCCAGAAACTGTTTATTCCACTTGTAAAACTGGGTTTGATGAATCCCGTACTTCCGGCAGATCTCAGCGACTGAGGTTTCTCCGCGGATCGCTTCCATTACGATCAGGATCTTTTGCTCAGAGGTAAACAGGCGCCTGGCCTTTCTCCGGACATCCTTGACAAAATTCTCGGGTGTTTGCTTCTTAGATTTTGTTTCCATAACATTCATTTTTTTGAGTTAAATAATTAGGAAACACTCTCTTAAGATACTAAATTAGTGGTACACTTTAAGCTGAAGATTTACATTGGATATGGGAATAGTTATGTTTCATGGGACCCAAACAATAAGGGCTTGAATATCCCAAATGCAGATGGTTCAAGTGGCAGGCCGTCATTTATTGGACTAGGGCATGAGTTGGCTCACAAAGAAGACAGATGGAAGGGTACTATTAATAATGGAGATTGGTTTTCGGCAAGTCAAACTGGTTCCAGTTCTATTTCTTATGCTGAAATCTATTCAACGCATCGAGAAAATCAATTAAGAAGTGAGCATGGGCTCACATTAAGAAGTCACTATTCCCCAGATGCAAGTGGTACTCCTGATGAAAGTACACGAGTGATAATAAGAGGCACTTCAAATAGTAAATTTGTTTTTCAAAATGGCCAGATTAACTCAATCACTGACAGAAATAATAACGTAAAGTATGTTCCTGTAGGCAAAGGTCAAACACCTTTCAAATATTAAAAATACCATGATAAAAACTTGCATGTTATATTTCGTTTTTATATGCACGCTGAGCGGATGTTCACACCTGAGTATCGGTAAAATTTCCTATTTGGTAGGTAAAAAGCAGGACGACAAAATAGGGTCGCTTAAACAAAGCACTTTTTATGAGGTAAGGAAACAGCTATTTGATAAATATCCATCAATATTTAGCGGTAGAATTGACACTGTGTATTTCATGGAAAAATATGAGATAGAAGATGCCTCTTACTATGGGATAATCTGGACAAAAACTGACACAGTTAGCTATTCTTTATTTGCAAATAATATTAAACTTGATACTAAAAAACCATTTACTGATAAAGCTATAAGTTTAATTTCTACTTGGGATATCATTACGATAAGAAATGAAGAAAGGAAGTACCCTAATTCTTCAATCATTGTTTATGTAGCAAGAGCCAATGTTGCAGGTAATAAATATCAAATTGATACCCTGAAAATGAAAGATTTGATTTTTGAAAGATAAGTGAAAATTCCGCCGAAACAGACCCCAATTCACCGCGTCAAACTGGCCCCTCTGTTTTAAGGTTTACTAGCCTGTCCAGCCAAGCTGATCATCGGACATTTTACCGGCATATGGTCTGGAAAGAAAGTTTTTATTTGAATGCATTTTTTTGATTTCACTCCTTTAAAGTGATTAGTGTAGCATCTATTTCATCACGTAGTTTTGGAGCTACTTTTACCTCATCCGCAAAGGTTTTCCATTTGCTTACAACATGATTAATCTCGTCAATTACTTCAGCCGCTTTTTTGTTTTTAATTGATTTTCCTATTACCATTAAATCCGCTTTGGTAATATCCGTTCGTTTGCCATTGATACTCATTGCATGCTGACTCACCCACTGATGTGCAGGCTGATAAGCGTGGCACAAATCATAGGCCGGAGCAAGTTCCCATTTGCCGTCTCTTTTTAAACGGAAAGCGAAGTTTTTCGTATGGTCATCACAATTCCTTGCCACTACATTAAACACCATTCTACGGAATAGCTGTTCTGCATCGGGGTATTGCAGTTTCAGCTCCCTCATAGTCTGGAAGAGTTGTTCGTAGCTAAAGCTCGTGACCTGGTTATAATCAAAATGCTTCATCGCACAAAAGGTCTGTATATGGTGTTTTACGGAGCCGTCTTCACGGTCAAAACGCCTGGTCATAAAGTGTGCCCTTCCGTTTTCTTCCAGCAAACGGGAGGGCATCATATCAATACCACAGGCTACTGCCATCTTGTAATAGGCCATCTCCACCCGTCCGTATCCTTTGCTGGCCCCGAGTTGTACATCACTCACCCCATCCAGTTTGATCAGCCAATGCTCAAAACCCCGGGGGGCATTGGTTTGACCTGATTTTACTAATCCGGTACTTTCATTATAGGCAATCACCGCTTTAGGCCTTGCTCCCCCTGCAGAAGTACCGATACGTAAAATATCCTGTACGGCTTTTTCTTCATCGCCCTGCAGGTTGGTGGTAAATGCTTCTTTTTTTGACAACATCTTTCGGGCAATGCCTACGAGATTTTCTATCTCAACCGAAAACGATCTCTTGCTTTCCGTCAATATTGCTGGTTCAAATTCCAAAGCCCCCATTCCCCTTGTTCCAATAAAGCAAAGCATCTCTACCGGGTTCATACTATTCATAGGTCGACCTTGCTGAGCCAGCCACAGGTTGATGAGTTCGTTTCCATAACGATCCGGCAGAGCATCTGCTAATAGTCCAGGCAGCCCCCTGAAAGTATCTAAGGCAGAATCGGCTTTTTTTCGCAGGGTCGGAAAACTAAAACTGTTATATCTGGAACTTAACGGCATTTGCAGGGGAGCCAGCTCCCAACCCAACTTTTTAAAGCCGGGTTCATACTCGAAAGTGGCAAAGCCTGTAGTCTCATCCCAGGCTACCGCACCCGTTACTTCCCCCCATATTTTCACAAAGGCAGTATTCATGGCTTACCAGTTCGGTTTTTCAGGATCATTTGTCTTTAGCTTTTTTGCTCTTTTGCGTTTTTCTTTCTCCGCTTTGGCCAGTGCCAGCGGACTGATGCGCTCATGTACCTCAAAAGCTTCCATTACCTGTAATTGATCCAATACCCTTAACACCTGTATCAGTGTAGCCAGGGTAACAGGCTCCCCTCGTTCCAATAAGCTTAGCGTGGAACGGCTGATGCCGGCCGCATGCGATAAGGAATCCTGTGTTTTGTTTTGCTCCAGCCTGTGATGTTTTATATAGCCACCAATATGAATGGCCAGTGATTGATCACTCATCGAGTGCCATTTACTGAATGTTTTATCATACATATAGCACTATAATTATCAATTACGAATCAAAATTCATACAAATATAGCATTTAATAAGTAAATATGTACGCTTTATTTGTCTGTAATTTCATTCAATACGTATTATTATATACATTATGAATGACATATCATACATATATTGTTAATCTAAATTTAAATTGATCGGTTAAGTCAAGTCCTATATAGTCGCAAATAGAGCTCATCGGCACCTAAATTAAGAATCAGGTTTTAAACATATTGAGCTGTAAGTTTTTACTTTTAAGCCCGAATGGGGAGATATTGATACGGATTCTTTCAATAAAGAGATGCAGGACCTAGTGCGTTAATCACCAGTTATATCATTAACAGGAAACTGTTCGACCTGCCATTGATAAAAAGAAAATTCTTTCCACTGTGCTCTTTGACACTAAAGAACTCTGTTAATCCTATACGAAGGCAGTTAGCATTATTCCCCGTTCGGATTAATAATGTCCGGCCTCTCTTCCAAAGCCCTGGCCTTCGGCACCCCTGAAAACAAACTGAAGTACAACGGTAAGGAAGAGCAGAAAGCCGAGTTCAGCGATGGCAGCGGACTGGACTGGCTGGATTATGGGGCGAGGATGTATGATGTGCAGGTGGGGAGATGGCAAGTACAAGATCCATATTCAACAAAGTATACCTCATATTCACCATATAATTATGTTGTGAATAACCCACTTCTAATTGTTGACCCTGACGGAAAAGACTTTGAACTCTATATTAATGTAGAAGACAAAACTATTACTATTAAAGCCAAGTACTATACAGCTAATAACTCTGAAGAGGAAAATAAAGTAATGAAAGACTTAATTTCTTTTTGGAACAGACAAAGCGGCAATAATTATTATAAAGTTGGTAAAGGCAAAGATGCCACTTATTTTAAAATTAACTTTGAGCTCTCTGAAGCTGAAGTTGAAAGAAGTGAGGATGGGATGGTGTCTTTTAAAGACGGGAAAGGTGCAATTAATCAAGTACAAGTTTTAGAAGATGCTGCTTTTGACAAAAACATGAAGGGCCTATCATCTGATGCAGACGGTGTGAATATCAGAGATAAGTTATACATGCCTAAACGTAGTGCATCCAATTGGGCTATTTCTGCTCACGAAGGGGGGCATGGATTAGGGATGGTTCATGAAGAAGATGGAATAATGTCTCCTTATAAGGACGCATTAACCCCTGATGTAATTCTTAGCAATATCACTTCTATGTTGGGAAGTGCCGGTATCGGGCCTAACTCTTCGTATAAAACAGATGGTGATAAGGAAGATATTGGGAAAGCAACGAATCAAATAAACGTTCCTGCAAATTTTAATAAAGGCAATGTAATAACAAAGGAAAAATATCTAAAAGAGACAAATTAAAATGATTACAAAAGCAATAGCACTTTTACTGATAAGCTTCTTTTCAAGTCTTAATAGCGGGAAAAAGAATATTGATATAAGTATCACCTTAATTAATGAGAAAGGGGTAATTTTAAAAGACGGAAGTGTCAATGAATATTCTAACAATATTTATGTTGGGTATTCAAAACCATTAAATCAATACTATTTCAAAACAAAGCACGATACATTATCTTTTTATATTACTCATCCAGGATATGAGCCAATTAAATTTAAAACGATTTTGACTAATTGTACTGATACTGTATTTTATGAGTTTAAAATGAAAAAGAAGAATAAGGCATATTTGGGAGATTAAGAATTTTGGCAGTTTGTCAAACCCGAGTTATCTATCGTGTTCAAAAAGTAAAAAATAGGAAGAAGAGCTAAAAATAGTCTTATGAACTTTGACAATTTTCAGAGAATGCATAGCTGTTTACTAATCGGGTAAATACATATTTACTTACAGTTTGCAACATTATTCCCCGTTCGGATTAATAATGTCCGGAATCTCATCTAAAGCAAATGCTTTTGGAGGCCTTGAAAATCGGAAGAAATTTAACGGCATACTATACACTTCTGAGTTCGATTTAAATACTTACGACGCCTTATTTAGAAATGCAGATCCACAAATAGGAAAGTGGTGGCAAATAGACCCGAAACCAAATCATGCAGAAAGTCCATATGCTGTAATGGGAAATAATCCAATCTTGAAAAACGACCCGCTGGGAGATACTGTTAGAACCCAAGGGTTTACTCAAACCGAAATTTTGAACAACTTAGCCAAAGCAATAAAATTAGTTGATAAGCAAAAAAATCCTTTTTCATTTGATAAAAAGGGGGATTTGAAATATAGCAAAAAAGATTACAAAAAACTATCATCAGAACAGAAGGAAGTTGCAAAAAACATAGTTGGAACTATTGGTGATTCAAAAGTGTTTACTATAATCAAAGGAGATAAAAATACTGTAATTCAAACAAAGTCAGATGGCAGTAAACTAACATTAGGCGACAATGACGGTGCAGTTACTGTTATTAGTGATAATAAAAACGCCCCGAATAATGTAAATATATTTATTGACCCTACAGCGAATTTTAATGCCCCCGAACTTGGTATTAAATCTACGGACCCAACAAAACCTTTGGATTCACCTGCATGGCTGGTTATGATGCATGAATGGGGTGGACATGGATATTTAAAGTATGTGAAAAATGACCCCAATCAGTTAGGTAATACAATAGGTTATGAGAATAAGGTTAGAAGTCTACATGAGATGGGAAAAAGAGATTACGATGATGTTCATATCAAACCAGACTATTAGTTTAAATAAAATATTATGAAGAGTTTACTTCTTTTTGTTTTGATTTATTTGAGTACCGACTTATATTGCCAACATTCCGATGGCTTGCAGGTTAACATATCAAGGGATGAGGTTTCGGATAGTAATTTTTGTATATACAACGTGTTAATTGAGAATAAAAGCGACAGTGTAGCCTGTTTACTACACTCCGTTTTTATGAACTTAACCTCTGATGCTCCACAAGGTCTTGCATTGTTCATAAAAAATAAACATAGGATAATGTATCATTTCCGTTACTCCTTTGAGGATACTACTATTATAGCAGAAGTAATATTGTACAAATCTGAGATAATCTTACCTCACCATGTTTTGAATTTTAAAATTAAAACTCAGAAAGTCAAAGATAACTTATCCAAATATTTGACTTTTGAGTACTTTTATCCTATCGATTTCTGTTATAGCGACTTTATTAAAGACATGGATAAAGCGAAAAGCAAATGGTACCTTAAATACGATAGGAGAAAGAAAGAAATTAAAATGTACGATTAATTTATCATAGTAAAAGTACAGCCCAATTGTGCCGGGGTTTATTTGTTGTAAACTGTAAGTATCCCTAATAACCAGACAGTTTAAAATCCGCTTTAACGACTTTATTTTATACTACACATAAACGGTATCAATTAATACATTTATGGTGCTATCGCCAATTAATTTGATCCAAAGCCTAGTCAGGACTATATCTCTAATTTACTAATTGCCCTCTTAGTTGCGACCAGCGTATCATTAGGCACACCTTCCTTATTCCACCAATCTCCTGTGCGCCTCCTTTACCTGCCTGTCTAGGTAAACCAGCACCAGCCCTACATAATTTAAAAACAGGTGGCAGCCGGAAGCATTATCATGTTGTGCAGAAGAGTACGTATTTGTATATTTATGTGAGCATTAGGTGTCCTGTGGATGTGTTCTTTGACAATCTATTGGTGACGCAAACAAAAGGCAGATTCTGGAAGAGAGGCTTATGTCTGCCTGTCGGGCACATTATTCCCCGTTCGGATTAATAATGTCCGGCCTCTCTTCTAAAGCCCTGGCCTACGGAACCCCGGAAAATAAACTGAAATACAACGGCAAGGAAGAGCAAAAAGCTGAGTTCAGCGATGGCAGCGGGCTGGACTGGCTGGATTATGGGGCGAGGATGTATGACCCACAAATAGGAAAGTGGCAAGTCATTGACCCTATGGCTGACCTAATGAGGAGGCATTCGCCCTACAACTATGCTTTTAATAATCCTCTTCGTTTTATAGACCCAGACGGAATGACACCCGGAGATTTCTTAGACGAGAATGGAAACGTAATTGGTAATGATGGAAAGAACGATGGTAAAACCTATGCAATGAAAACTACTCAAAAAACTACGGAAGCTTTTAATTCAACAACAGGTACTACCGAAAAGGTAAATACAGATGGAATCTCTAAAAAGGACAGTAAAGATGCAAAAGATTTTGTAAAAGCTAATTCTGGTAATACTGCTGCCTTTAACGGTAATGCTTCTGTGTATGATAAATTTGTTGAACTGCCTTCACAAGAAATCAGGGATAAAATGGAGGCTGTGGTTGATGCTGATAATGGTCAGGGCGGAACAACTGCTACAAACAATCAGGAACATGGAGGTCAGATACGAGAAGTTCGGGATAATACAGGTGCACCAACTGGAGAAAGAGAAGTAGTACAAGCAACCAGCGGCCCCGTAACAGACCCAGCAAAAAGTGGAAGTACTGGAATAGAATATAATGTAGATGTAAGAACCCAATCGCGTTTTCACAGCCACCCGAGCGGAGCCAATAATGGCAGTTCATTTGTTCAAGGGCCTTCGGTACAAGATATTAATGGTGCAACTAGAGGGAAAGCGAATATACCAATAACCAATTATGTTTTTGGCATGAGCGATCAGAAGGTTTATATCTACTCAACTAATGGTGTTCAAGCAATTGTTCCCAAAAAAGCCTGGTAATATGAAAAAGATACAACTAACAGTTGTTGTAATATTATTGTGTTTAGTAACAAATGCACAGGTACAGGTAAGACAGACAGGGAAAGTGCGTTATTACGTTGTTCCATTCAATGAGTCATTAACATTGCGTGACGATTCTGTTGCTCATGCTATTAATGATTATATCGTAAAACATGCACCAAATAATTTCCCTGATGTTTTGTTGTATATCACAGACCAAAACCCTCAAAGTACTATTTCTAACTTTCAGGAAGTTTTGGTTTATTATCAAAAGTATCAAGGAGAATTTTTTGAGAAAGGCATTTTAACTTACGGCAAAGAGCATATTGGTATAAGCCTGGCACTTTTTAAAAATCATTATCAAAATGGCATTCAAGCAGTGAGGTATGCAATAAGTAATTTTAAGAAGCTGAAGAAAAAAGAAAAACGGCTCTCAAAGAAAATAAAGAATGATACCTTGAGTAATGAAGATTTAAAAAGTTTTGAACTTCCTATATTAGATATTTTGCTTAAAGTGTAATAGTTAGTACTTTATCTGACATCCAAGGTTTTTATAGTTTTCTGTAATTTGCTGGAAGGCAAGGTGACATGGTCAATCTGTAGACAGGGCATTGACCGTTTTCTTTGATTAAACCTTTAAGGAGGGGCAGTTGACTTCTATCTACTAACTACCGGCTACTAACTATCTCCGCCAACTCCTTTTCAAACAACCCATACTTCCCATACTCCACCACAGGCCCAAGTTCCTTTCCGTTTTTGAAGGCGATAATAATAGGTACGTTTTTAACATTTAATTTTTCGGTGAGATTGCCCAACCTGGTCTTATTTCGGTCCACTCCGATTATGGTGATGTTTTTATCGGGGAAACTGGCGGTATCGGCGGTGGCATAGAGTTTCGGGAGGGAGTCCTCACACCAGGTACCGATGAATACGAGCAGTTTAAGGGTACTAAAGATGCAAGTGGTAATAAAATCGGGGAGGGCTACATTGGTTTTGAGCAAGTTCGTGGCAGTGGAGCAGCGACCCCTCATACAATGCCGAATTTAATAGAAGCCAAAGCGGATATTTGTATATTTATAGCAGTAATGAAGAATCAAATATTGACGTGTTCTTTGATAATTTACAGGTGACACATATAAGAGAGTCGATTTTGTAGGAGACGCATCATTCCCCGTTCGGATTAATAATGTCCGGCCTCTCTTCCAAAGCCCTGGCCTTCGGAACCTCGGAAAAAAAACTGAAATACAACGGCAAGGAAGAGCAGAAAGCAGAGTTCAGCGATGGCAGCGGGCTTGATTGGCTGGATTATGGGGCGAGGATGTATGATGCGCAGATTGGGCGGTGGAGTGTGGTGGATCCAATGGCAGATAAATATTCTAATATTTCGCCTTATGTATATTGTGTGAATAACCCATTAATTTTTATTGATCCAACAGGAATGGTTATTGATGATGCTGATCAAAAAAAGTATGATAGAATGCAAAAAAAAGTAGAAAAAAAACAAAGGCATTTAGATAATAGGTTAAATAGGTTAATAAAAAGGGATGGCCCACAAGAAAAAATAAAAAAAATATCTGAAAGAGTTAATCAGTTAAGTGTAGTCACAGAAACTCTAAAAAAATTAGAAAGCTCACCAATCATGTATCAATTAAATGCATTGGATGGGAATGTAGCTAGTGAAGGGTATCTATCTTATAATCGTAATGCAAATAATGGAGGTGGGGCTGTTGTAATTAATTATATCAAGGGTAGTATTTCTAATTTCGTCCATGAATCTGCACATGCCGGGCAATTTGAATCTCGCGAAATTGCATTTGCAAATGGGAATAATGCAAATAATACAATAGGTATTGATTTATACGATGAGGCGTTAGCATATAGAGCTCAATTTGCATATTCCCCCAAGTCGGTTTCGAGAATTACATCAAATGCAAACATTAATGGCATGAACGATATTACAACTGATTGGGTTTTTAATATTCATAACCAGCGAACTAATGCGCATCCTTATCAAGCTACATATGTTGGGAGACTTCCCGTTAATACTGGCACTATACTACCTGTTCTTAAGCAAGCGTATCCCGGGATTAGTTTTATGGGAAACAGTCCAATAGTTACATTACAACAATTATTTCCAAATATTATACAAAGATGAAAGTTTTAATAATTATTATTGCTATTATATTACAATCATGCGTAGTCAATTTATATCAAAGTATGTTTTACTGTACTTATAATGGAAACTACCAATTCAATTCTGTAAATCTAGAAATTAATAAGGATAGTACTTTTCAATTCTCTAATAGGTCGGGCTTTAGAATAGAAAAATGTGAAGGCACATGGAAAGTTATTGATAGAAATAAATTGTTATTAAAGGGGAACGATATAAGAGAAGGCGTCTTGCATAATGATAGCTTGTTTTATCCCAGAATTGATTGTGCGAGTGATACACTAACATATATTTCAAACAGGAGAGTGATTTTCAGAAACTACAGTCTACATAAAGTTGAAGAGAATAAATAAATACTATTTTGAAGGATTTTGCAATTAATTTGACAGCCAAATATTTCACCTTTCAATACTAACTCATCTTGAAGTAAAAATAGCAGTAATTAACAATAGCTTTTCAAGAATATGAAATTCAATTAGGTTTAGATGATCAAGCAGTTATTGTAAGTGCCTTAATGAATCTGCCGGTTCGAAAACAATATTAAACTTAAAGTTGTATTACTCTAACTCGGTTTTTACAAAGTGATTTCTCATCATCTTAAAACATATCAAAAGAGATACTGCTATTCGCTGATTTCATCAGTGCTCATTTCTTCGTGTCATAAGTAAATAAAAAGTTACCCCACAACCTCATGTGCGCCTCTTTCATATATCTGTCAAGGTAATTCAGTCCCAGCCATTTATGTTTATAAATCTGGAGGTGGCCAGAAAGTTTGCTTTATTGCATTTTTGAATAGTCGTTTGTATATTTAACTCAGTTATGAAGCGGCTAAGCGTTTATGTTCTTTGACATTCATATGTTAACTTGCAAATGCCTTGTTTCAGAGGAAACGCATCATTCCCCGTTCGGATTAATAATGTCCGGCCTCTCTTCCAAAGCCCTGGCCTTCGGCACCCCTGAAAACAAACTGAAGTACAACGGCAAGGAAGAGCAGAAAGCCGAGTTCAGCGATGGCAGCGGACTGGACTGGCTGGATTATGGGGCGAGGATGTATGATAATCAGATTGGAAGATTTAATAGTATTGATTTGTTTTCAGATAAGTATAACACAGTTTCACCTTACATATATGTTTTGAATAACCCGATTCTTTTTATTGATCCAGATGGTAATTTTATCGATGTATCATTTATCTATGAAAAGGATAAAAATACAGGTGATTATAAGTATAAAGATTTGATTAAATCTTTTGAAGAATTTGCAAAATCTGAACAAGGGATTGCTTTTTTGGGGAACTATGCAGAAGAAGGGCAAGTGATTGCTGGGCATAAGTATGAAAAGAGTGGTAAATATGATAAAAAAAATATCGATTTACAATTTTCGAAATTAGAGGATGATTCACCTGCAACTGGTAAAACGAAATTTGAAGAAACTAAAGATGGTTTAAAAATTAATATTCAATTGCGTGCATTTAGACGCGTTGATGACAATATAGAAACAATAGGTCACGAAAGTTTTATACATGCTGATAAAAACGCTGATGATTTTTATGATGATGGTAAAATGAATTTATCAAATTTAGATAAAAAAATTGTTTCCTACGTAGATGGCATAATTAAGAAAAATTCACAGTATAGTTCTTCAAGATTCAATCTTTCACAACACTATCAAGAAAGAAAAGATAAAATATTAGAAAAGAAGCTTGTTCCAATTTTGTTACAATATTATCGCAAACAAAACATCAAAAAAACAGAAGATCAGGTAAAGGAATTTGTAAACGATTTCATCAACTAAGTTTTGATTTACTTTATGACTCCATTTAAAACAATTTTTTTTATAGTGTTTTTGAGTTTATTTTTTGGTTGTACGAATAATATCAAATCAGGTAAAACGGGAACATTTATTGATTTAACACTAAAGTATGACAAAAGCTTAAAATCATATATAATAAAGAAAAATGGCGAGGTCGTTTATTTAGAAAATACATCTGGCTACCCAGGAGTTCTTTATGAAGGATTTATTTCAGAGGATCATTTTAGAAAAGTAGATGGGTTTTTGAATTTTCAAGCTCCTTTCAACATAGATACAACAATTTCTTCTTGGAAAACAGATGAAAACTGTGCTGATGAACCGCTTTATAGATTGATATATTTAAATAAGTATAACAAGGAAATTGTTTTTATGGGTAGCTCATGTGTCAAGCGAACTGCAGTAGATTCTTTGGTTTTTAATATGGTAAAGCACTTGGATTCTACTGCTAAAAACCCATATTTTAAGAGTTTTGACAAAGTTATTCCTCCGCCTTACCCTTTTTAAAGTAGCGACCCCTCAATCCTTCCTCTTATCCAACATAAATCCAATACTCTTCCCTGTGCTTTTTGTACTCCTTACATGAATTGCCGTACGACGTAAGTACTCCTAAAAATCAGATAGTTCAAAATCAGTATTAAACTTAAATTTAGATTACACTCATCTAACCCGGTTATTACTAAGTAAATTCTCATCATCCCGGCAAAAATCAAGAGATATGTTGCTAATTGATGATTTCACTTGTGCTCCGATCTTCGTGTCATAATAACTACAAAAATACTCCACCAATCTCCTTTGTGCTTCCTTTACCTAACTGTTCAGGTAACCAAGCATAAGTCCCTCATTCCAGCAAAACTCCCGGTTGTCAGAGGCATTGTCTTGTTGCGCAGAAGAGTACGTATTTGTATATTTATGTGAGCATTGGGTGTCCGCCGGATGTGTTCTTTGACAACCTATTGGTGACGCAAACAAAAGGCAGATTCTGGAAGAGAGGCATATGTCTGTCTGTTGGGCACATTATTCCCCGTTCGGATTAATAATGTCCGGCCTCTCATCCAAAGCCCTGGCCTTCGGCACACCGGAAAATAAACAGAAATACAACGGCAAGGAAGAGCAGAAAGCCGAGTTCAGCGATGGCAGCGGTCTGGACTGGTTGGATTATGGGGCGAGGATGTATGATGGGCAGTTAGGGAGGTGGATGGTTTGTGATCCAATGGCGGAAAAATACCTTCATTTAACTCCTTATAATTATTGTGCAAATATTCCAACTTTCTTTATCGACCCGGATGGAAGGGATATTATTGGAGAATCGGAGAAAGATAGAAAATTTATTTTGGAAAATCTTTCAAAGGTTTTTGGAGATGGTAAATTCAAATTTAACGGAACCAAACTTCAGTTTATTGGAGAGAAAAAGGATTTCAAAAAAGATTCAGAAAAGAAAACTGCACTAGATGGGGTATTAAAAATCATAAATGACTCTGAAATTGAATTTAAAATTACTGCAAACATTAAAGATGCCCCAGATGAAATTAGGTCTAATATAGATAATGCAAATGGAGAAATTACTAAAATTAAAAATACTGATGACGAAAGTGATAAAGGCAGAATAGGCTAGATAGTTAATGATGACACTAAATATCAAGTTAATGTATACGAATTTCTGTACCTCTATAAAAACAATGAGTCGGGTCAATTATTTAAGTCTGGTGAGCTACTTAGTGAGTCCAAGTTTTCGTTACAATCAAAAGGCCGATCGTTGTTAACAAAGGATGGGCCGGATGGCTTACCAATTTTGATTAATAGTCCAGCTGTAACTCGATTTTTTCACTCAATAGGGCATGTGTTGTATGAAACAGGTGCTCAAGATAGAGTAATAGGGTATGAAAATTTGATTAGGGGTATATTGAAGTTGCCATTGAAAGGTTCCTTAGACCCAACACATCAATAACAGTTATTTATGAAAGCGATTTGTTCCGTTTTATTGATTGTTTTTATCCCGTTAATGGGAATAAGTCAAACTATTTTAGGCACTGAGTTGTATATTCAACTTGATAAATACTATTATACTGGCGACTCTTTTGTTTGTAAGTTTTTTGATAACGAGGCAAAGTATTCAATTGTTGCAAAGCGATTTTCTTTGACGCCGGAGGAAAGCAAAGAAGATTTTAAGATATTCTCTGTAGATAAGCGACTAGACACAACATGGTTTTCGAGAAAAAACAATAAGTTCTTTATTGATATTTTCAAAAAGAATGATCGACATTTTATTAAATCATCAGATTCTTGTTTCGAGATACCTGAATATTTTTTGAAAAGAAGTGGAAATTTTACAAAGCTTAATCTTTATTTAAATAAAGATTATCAGAACTATAAAATTACCTTAGCATCATTCGTGCGAATGGGCGATGTATATAAGCCTAAGATTAATATTTTATTTAAAAAGGGGAGGCAAAAAATTATTAAATCATGCCCCCATGGAAAGGTAAATTTAATATTGGAACAAGAAAGTTGGTTATTGCCAAGTGACAAACTGAGCGAACTATAGATTTAATTGATTATTTACCCTTTTGATTCCGACGACCGTGCCATAATAAGCGCTTTCGCTACTCCACCAACCTCCTGTGCGCCTCCTTCACCTGCTTGTCCAAATAATCCTGCACCAGCCCCACATACTTGAAAAACTCCCGGCTGCCGGGGGCATGGCCCGAAATTCGACGGACCATATTTTCCTCCACCCCCAGCAATAACAAAGTGGTAATAGCAGTACGCCGGCAGGTATGCACCGTGATATGATCACAAAAACGCCAGCTCTTGCCTCCCGGTTTTTTCAACTCCACCGGTTCTCCCCTTCGGTTCCGGATCTTGGGCAATGAATAAACCCATCCGGCCCGCTCCATTAATGTCTTAATCTGTAGATTGAGATTCGTACCGGATATACGCGGTAAAAGATATGTTCCCGCTTTGCCCCGGTACTTACGGATCAGCTCCACCGCCCAGACTGGCAAAGGCACGCGGATCTTGGCCCCGGTTTTCTGCGTATGCACCAACAGGTTTACTCCATCTTCTGTATGCTGAAGATTCGGCGTTCGTAAATTCATGAGATCGCGGAACCGCAGTCCCGCAATACAGGCAAACACAAAAATATCCCGGGTTCGTTGCAGGTGTACCGGCAGACTTTCATAAAAACCGCGATCATTGATCAGGAATTTCAACTGCTCTGGACTCAGCACCACCGGCGTGAGTACTTCGGACGGCACCCGCATCTTCCGGTAGATACCCAGGGCCGGGAAACCGCGCTCCAGCTCCAGGTAACGTAAAAAGGTCCGCAAGACTTTCAATACCGAAGACAAATACTGGTCATATCCCCCTTTCTCCCGGTATATAAACCCTGTAAACTTTTTTAATACCCGCTTCCAGTAGACCCGCTCCTTTTGCCAGTCACGGGACGTTATCCTGGTTTTCCGCAACAGCCGGACAACAGTGCCGGCCGATTGCTCAAATTCCTCTAGTAAACGGTACAACACTTCATATTGGGCAAGGGTGCCCTTCCGTACTTTTTTACCGGAAGGCATCAGCCGCCGGCCCAATGCAGATGCCCGGATGAATTTTCGTAGTTCGGGAAGTAGTAAAACAAACATACTTTTCATATACCTTGAAATTGATTTACTACTTAATCCCCTCCCCGTCCATTTTTTTATTGGCCAGGCAACCCCTTTCCCCCAAATTGCATTTATCAACTCAACAAGGGCCAATGAACCAGGAACAACTGATCAAAGAATGTAAACAGGGCAGTGCGGCTGCACAGAAGTGCCTGTATGATCTGTATGCGGATCATATGTTCATGGTCTGCCGGCGCTACCTGAAAAATGAGGCGGATGCGGAAGAACGGATGCTGGATGGTTTCTTTAAGTTCTTCTCCCATATTAATGACTTCCGCTACCAGGGCGAAGCGGCCATTTTCAGCTGGATCAAACGGATCATGATCAATGAATGCCTGATGTTCCTGCGCAAGAAAAAACCCTTTGAGATCACCGTGGAAACGACCGACCTGCCCCTGGCTGTAAATGAGGAAGTGTTCAGTAAACTGGAAGCGGATGAACTGCTTCAACTGATCCTCCGGCTGCCGGTTGGCTACCGCACCATCTTTAACCTGTTTGCGGTGGAAGGAATGAGCCATAAGGAGATTGCCGCTTTGCTGAAGATCAGTGAAGGAACGTCCAAATCACAACTGTCGAAAGCGCGGCAACTACTGCAAAAAATGATCAATCACGAAAACGAAAAACATGAAAGCCGGAAAGCCAACTGAACTGCCCTCCAGCCCGCTGGATTCGCTGTCCCCCGGACCGGCTTTTGATAAAGCCTCCGCCTGGAATACCCTGCAACAACGACTGGAAAAAAAGAAAACCAGGATCCTGTTTCCCTGGAAATGGGCCGCAGCCGCAGCCCTGCTGATCTGCTGCACCGTAATCCTGTGGCCATCTGCTAAAAAGGAGACCTCCATGGTGAAAACAGATGACGGGAAAAAGAATCCGGCTCCCGGAATTCAGCTTACAGGGAAGGAAGAGAAATCAATTGTTAACCAGAAAGAAATGGCAGTACCCAACTCACCGGCTAACCCAAACAGCACTGCAGATTTCAATTCCGTACAAGTGAAGATGGAATCAGTAATTCCGGTGAATGAAGAAATAGCTATATACGATTCGTTTTCACTGATCAGCCCGTTAAGTCAACCCGAACTTACCCTGAGCGCTGAACCTGCAGCCGTTAAGAAAAAATTACGGGTGGTATATAATAATGACCTCGCAGTAACCGATCCTGAAGAAGTGGTTGCTGCAGCCGAAGAAACAGAAAACCCGATCCCCCTGTTCAGAAAAGCAAAACTGAATCATACCCTCAAAGCCGAAAATATCCAGCCGGAAGGTATCACCCCCCGGCGGAAAAAAGGAATACTCTTTTTCAGTCCTTCTATAAAACCTAAAGACTAAACGATCATGAAACGATTAATGCTTCTTTGCCTGCTTGCAGGTACCGTCCTCTCCATGTCTGCCCAATCCAATAACTGGATTTATAACCAGTCCAGTGGCTGGACCTACCTCGAAGGAATGAGCCGCTCGGATCAGTATTTTAATCCCGTCAACCGCAACTGGCTGCGCCACCAGTTCATCATCGACCTTGCTGGTGGCAACCGGATGATTGTACAAATGACCAGTAAGTCACAGCTGACTCATTTACTGAATATGGATTCCATATTGTTGCAGGTACAAACCGTGATCAACGAACTGAAAGATTCCCTGAAGTTGACCAATAACAACCTTAAACTGGAATACTCCACTGATTATGCCGGCATTACCCGGATCCGCACCCAGGTTTTTTCTTCGACCCGGCAGCATTATGTGTTACAGCAGAAAGAACTGGCCTCCTTAAAGATCGAACAGGATACAATCGTGATAACGGGTGTGATAAAAAAATCCACTGCCGAACGGGTCGACTACCGTGGCATCTACTACAGTTTGCCTTATAAGATTACCCTGCTCATGAACAATTATGAAAAACTGCCAACACTGATAAATGGCAACCTGGGCCCGGTGATGGAACAGATCCGCTCCGAATGGAACAGCAATGAGAAATGGGGTTCAGAAAATAACTGGAGATATAACCTGGCCGGGTATTACAACCTGGCAGACCCATCTAAAAATTCCCGGATCAGGAATACCTGGAGCAGGAACCGGTATCATTCCACGGTGGCTCCCTATGTGCATTTGGGAATTCAGGCCATCAACGGACGCTTTTCCCCTTCAGCAGGCGTCGGTATCGAAATGATCAACTCCTACCGTAACATTAATAATCATTTCCAGCTTTTCTGGGAACCTTATTTTTACTTTGACCAGATATCTGGCGGAAAAAACAAAATGTACCGGAATGATTTTATCAGTTTCCAATACGTAACCGTTACCTACGATAATACCGAACGCAATAAGGTATTGTTCAACCAGCTCTTCTCCATCGGCTACCTCGTCAGCCGACGCGGTGATTTCCTGGAGCCTTCCACGGTTAAACTGGGACTTCCGGGTGCCCGCTACCGGGATGCATTTCTTCATCCGGAATTTGTCTTCAATAAATTTTTTAAGGATTTTCAGCCGAGTCTGAAGCTGATGTTGTACCTGGATTGATACCTCACCCCCTAACCCCCTCTCCTTCAGGAGAGGGGGAAGGAGATTCCGCTATTAAAACGGGCAATTAGTACTAAGAAAATTATACAGGGGTGTAAGAAATTGTCCTTAGCCCCTCTCCTAAAGCCTGCCTGCCGGTAGGCAGGGAGAGGGGTTGGGGTGAGGTTTCCCTAGGGATTCAGGTGAGCTATAATCCCCACTGCCCCCATATAACTCATCGACAATACCACTATCCATCCAATAATCTGCAATAATAAAGAATGTTTATACTCCCCCACCACTTTTTGCTTTCGTGCAGCTACCAATATCACGGCTAATGCAATGGGCAGTATAATGCCATTGACCGCACCGGCCAGTATCAGCAATTTCACCGGCTGGCCGACAAATAAAAAAATACAGGTGGAGAACAGAATGAAGAGGCTGGTCACCATTTTTTCATTCCGCTGTACAAAAGGTGAAATGGTTTTCCAGAAAGAAACCGATGTATACGAAGCTCCCACCACCGAAGTGATAGCTGCACTCCACATCACTATACCAAAAAAACGATAACCGAGTTCTCCGGCAGCAGATTGAAAGACAGAAGCGGCCGGATTCGTGGCCGATAACTTCACCCCCTGCCATACCACACCCAGTGCAGCGAGAAAAAGTATATACCGCATCAATGACGTGATTAATATCCCGCTGACCGAACTTTTTGTGACCTGGCCAAGCTGTTCCTTTCCCTTTATGCCTGCATCAAGCAAACGATGTGCACCGGCAAAAGAAATATAACCCCCTACCGTTCCCCCAACCAGGGTCACGATCTTCATCATATCGGTCTTCTCCGGCCATACGGTCCGGTAGAGTGCTTCGCCCAGGGGTGGATGGGAAATAAAAGCGATGTACAGGGTGAGCCCAATCATCAGTAAACCCAGCACTTTTACAAACACATCGATCAGACTTCCCGCTTGCTTTGACCAGAAGATACCCAGGGCAATCACGCAACTGATGACCGCACCAATTTTTACATCAATACCGGTGAGTACATTTAGTCCCAATCCTGTGCCGGCAATATTGCCGATATTAAATACCAGTCCGCCAAATGCAATCAACGCCGCTAAAAAAAAGCCGAGTCCCGGCAGCATCGTATTGGAAATATCCTGGGCCCGCTTCCCACTGACTGTAATAATGCGCCAGATATTCAACTGTGCCCCGATATCCAGCAATACCGATATCAATATCACAAAACCAAAACTGGTGAGCAGTTCACCGGTGAACAAACTGGTCTGGGTAAGGAAACCCGGACCAATAGCCGAAGTGGCCATCAGAAAAGCAGCACCGAGAATGACGCCCCTGGTTCCTTTTTTGGGGGAATTAGCTGGGCCGGATGTCAATGCCTTTCTCTTTTAAGTTGCGGTGAATAGTGGTGGCGAATTCCAATACATGAGGACCATCGCCATGCAGGCAGATCGATTCAGCCACAATCGGAATTTTTACGCCGGATACGGTGGTCACAGTACCTTCTTTAACCATCTCCAATACCTGGGCTGCCGCTACTGAAGCATCTGTGATCATGGCTTCCGCCGTACCCCTGGGTGTAAGCGTACCATCCTCCTGGTAGGTTCGGTCGGCATAGACTTCACTGATCGTGTTGAGTCCGATCTCAATGGCCTGTTCAATGGAACAACTGCCGCTGAGTCCGACCAGGAATAATTTACTGTTGAAATTTTTTACCGCTTTAGCAATCACTTGTGCCACCAGGGGTTCGCGGGCCGACATATTATACAAAGCCCCATGCGGTTTTACATGCCGGAGAGATACTTCGGCCATATCGGCCATTTCCTGCATGATGAGTAATTGCTGGATGATGAGTTCATAGAGTTCAGTGACGGGCAATTCCATTTCCCTTCTGCCAAAATTTGACCGGTCCAGGAAGGAAGGATGTGCACCGGGGGCCACATTGAATTGTTTACAGAGTTCCAGCGTATGCAGGATGCTGTTGGTGTCCCCTGCATGGTAACCGCAGGCAATATTGGCGGAGGAAATAAAAGGCATCAGGGCTTCTTCATTGCCCATACCCTCTCCCATGTCGCAGTTGATATCTATATGGTCACGCATATGGTTGCAATTTAAATAAACAAGCATTCTGCAGCTGCTTTATATGCTGTTGTTGTTTTTGCAGCAGTTGTTCAGCCGTCTCCAGATCCGTCATTTTAAAGTGTAATGCCTCTGCCGATCTTTTCTGCGCCAGCTTTGAATGATGGGCCGTGATTACATGGGCTACGCATGGATAGCCTCCGGTGGTCTGGTGATCGGCCATCAGGATGATCAGTTTGCCATCGGGCAATAACTGGATCGTTCCGAATGTGACAGCGGATGAAACCAATTCCTCCCCGGGCAGGATATCCAGGGGTTCATTGCCCAGGTGAAAACCCATCCGGTCGGCCAGTTTGGTGATCAGAAAAGGAGTTCCCAAAAAACGTTCCCTGGATGCAGCTGGCAACCGGTCCCATTCCTTTCCGGGAAGAATTAAAATTTCCTTACTGTTATCACCCGACTGGTGATCGGCTGTCCAGGGCAGTATCCTGAAATTTTTCCCATTTAAATATTTACTATACTCCCCTTCGGTCCGGCAAATCAGTTCGTCGCCTTTCCGCAAAGCCCGGCCTTCATAACCACCTGCCGTGGCTTTGAGGTTGGTACTCTGACTTTCGAGCCAGTGGTTCATTTGAAAGCCACCTTGTACGGCAAGATAGGAACGGGCTCCGCTCACCGGACGATGAAACTGCAACGCATCATTTTTATTCACCACGATACCCTGGTTCAGCGGTACCGGTTCGCCATTGATGCTGGATGAAAAATCGGCTCCCGTAATGGCGATCATCAGTGGCCGGGTAAAGAGTATAACAGATGAAGGAAAATGAAGTTCGAGCACCGCTTCATGCAGCTCATTTCCCACCAGCGCATTGGCCACCTGCATTGCATATCGGTCCATGGCGCCGGAAGGATTGATCCCCGCTTGCTGGTAACCGTAGCGACCGAGGTCCTGCACGGTATCCTGTATGCCTGCTTTAATAATGCGCAAACTCATATTTATCGATTGAATAAAACTGCACCCGGTCACCCGCCTGCAGCAGTGTGGGCTCTTTGCGGTTACGGTTAAATAATTCGATGGGGGTCATGCCGATGATTTGCCAGCCACCCGGAGAGGTAAATGGATAGATGCCGGTCTGCCGGCCGGCAATGCCCACACTGCCGGCTTTCGTGGACTTTGGCCTGAGCTTGCGGGCCATGGCCAGTTGCTCGTCCACTTCTCCCATATAAGCAAATCCGGGTAGAAAACCCATCATGTACACCCGGTAAATCCGGCCGGTATGCAGACTGATCAGTTCCTCCACTGTTATTTTATTTTCTTCCAGTATATGTTCAAGATCCGGCGACAAGCTTGCGTCATAACAAACCGGAATGCGTACCATGCGGGAATTAGTTTCCTTATAAGTTAGTTCAACCGCCATTATTTCGGTTATTCGTTCCCGTACGTAATTAAAAGCGGTACCCTCCGCAGGCAGCAGTTTCCGGATAAACACCGGGTCATAATACACCGTCAGGGAGCTATAAGCCGGAACCGCTTCGATAAAACCGGGGAACTGCTGGTGCCTGAACTGCTGGTACCGGGCCATGACTTCCAGGTTGATCGCTTCATCAATACGATTACCCCAGTCGAGCGTAAGGGCCGAATCGCCCAGGGGAAAGAGTTGATATGATAAGGTGGGGGTGGTCATGGGTGTGTTGTTGAAGATAATGTGTTTTTTCGTCACCCGCACATACCCCATCATAACTTACCTTTACTCCCGATGAGCCGATTAAACCGACGAGACAGTATTAACCTCTTTTCCAAATTAACCTTCCGGCGGGTGTGGAACGGGCTGAAAGTGCTGGCCAGTTACCAGGTCAGCAAGTGGACCGGAAAGTCGGTGCAGTGGGGTTACCCGGTTTCCATTTCCTTTGAGCCCACGACATCCTGTAATCTGCGCTGCCCGGAATGCCCAAGCGGACTGCGGGCCTTTACCCGTCCCACAGGTATGCTCCAACGGGATTTTTTCAGGGAGACCATCGATCAGCTGCATAAAGAATTACTCTATCTCGTATTTTATTTCCAGGGAGAGCCTTACCTCAATCCGTCTTTTCTCGATATGGTACTGTATGCGGGATCCAAAAAAATTTACACTGCTACGTCCACCAATGCGCATTACCTGACCGATGACAATGCAAAGCGCACGATAGAGAGCGGACTGGACCGGCTGATTATTTCGATCGACGGTACCACGCAGGAAGTATACCAGCAGTACCGGGTTGGCGGCCAGCTCAGCAAAGTGCTGGAGGGGGCCCGTAATATTGTGAAATGGAAAAAAGAACTGAACAGTACTAAACCCTTTGTAGTGTTTCAGTTCTTAGTGGTGAAACCCAATGAACACCAGATTGAAGACGTAAAAGCACTGGCGAAAGAAATCGGGGTGGATGATGTATGGTTCAAGACCGCTCAGATTTATGATTATGAAAAAGACCCAAACCAGCTGATCCCGACTATTGATAAATACAGCCGGTACCGGAAAAACGGGGACGGCTATTCATTCAAGGGGAAACTGGCCAATCACTGCTGGCGGCTCTGGCATGATCCGGTGATTACCTGGGACGGACTGGTGGCGCCCTGTTGTTTTGACAAGGATGCGCAGCACCAGCTGGGCGATTTAAAGAAAAAACCGTTCAAAGAAATCTGGAAGAACGGAGAATACAGTAAATTCAGGCAACAGATCCTGAAAGGAAGAAAGAATATCGATATCTGTTCCAATTGCAGCGAAGGCACCCGTGTCTGGGAGAGTTAGGAATTATCATTATACCACAAACACCCAATGCTATGCATTTACCATCGCACATTTCCACCCGGCTTCAGTACCAGCATAAGAACCTTGTTGATATTATTGACGGACTGACCGAAGAACAGGTCCGCTTCCAGGTGATACCCGGCAAGTGGTCCATCTTCCAGCAGATTGTACACTTACAAACTTACCAGCATACATTTATTGACCGGGTCAAAGAGATCCTGAAAGGGCATGGTCCCGTCTTTGAGCGGTATACTGCCGAAACCGATCCGCAGTTTCACGAAAACTGTGCAAAGAGCTTCCGCGAAGTCATGCAGGATATGATCACCACCCGCAAGGAAATGGCGAATGAAATGCTGCATTTCAGTGAGCCTGATTTTTTGAAAAAAGGAACCCATCCTTTATTCGGCGAACTGACCTTGCAGCAATGGATCAATTTCTTCCTGCTGCATGAAGGGCATCATTTGTTTGCGATATTGAAGTTGTCGGGGGAGCTGAAGAAAATGAGTAATCAGTGATGTCCTTAAGCAGGAGGATACATTTAAGACAGAAGCAGACTTACAATAGGAATGAGTAATGAGTAATCAGTAATGAGTGGAGTCCTTAAGCAGGAAGAGTTTTATAGAATATTATTCACAAAAAAAGAAGCAAATAGTGCTTCTTCCTCTTTTAATCTGTTTATTCCCTGAACGCCTCTCCCCGAGCTACTCATTACTCATTATTCATTACTCATCCAGTTTTCGTACTGCCTCTTCCTTTAGCGCCTATACCCGGGCTACTCATTACTGATTACTCATTACTCATTCTGCTATATTTTCTTAATCCCGTCAAAAATCGATGTATAAAACGAACTAAATCCTTCAAAAAAATGGCGGAGGGAATCGGTGAATAACTTCATAAAAGGTGGGTTAATGGTTAGTGGTTCGTGACTTACAGCCGTAAAACAACTGATTTTCAGGTTCACAGCCTATACCCTAAAGAGGTATTTTTTTCCACGTATGCTGCGTCCCGCCTGTTAATAAACCTTTAAATAGAAGGATTATTTTAAAAAGATTTGGTCATTTCAATGTTTAAACATTAATTTTGCTGTATTAACTCAAACACTAAAAAAATAATACCATGAGCGATTTAAGAACAAACGTAGACCAGCTGAACCAAATGATCCTGGAAGGAAAAATCCTGGACGCTTTTGATAAATTCTATGCGGAGGAAGTAGTGATGCAGGACAATAACTACCCGGCCCGGGAAGGAAAGGCCCTGAACCGTCAGTACGAAGAGGCTTTTGTAGGCGGCCTGACCGAGTTCCGTGGTGCCAAAGTGGTCAATACCCTGATCAGTGATGACCTGGCCGTAACGGAGTGGTGGTTTGATTACACCCATAAGGATTACGGAGTAAGAAACTACACCCAGCTGGCCGTACAACGCTGGAAAAACGGCCAGATCGTGGAAGAGAAGTTCTATTACAACAACTAATTGGTTGAGGCTTATCAATAAGTTTTGGGTAAAGTCACGGACTTCGCCCAAAACTTTTTACTTTTATATGGACACACTACAAATGGGCATAGAAAAAGATATACAACAGGCTAAATTCCGCAATGCATACCAGAAAGCAGGAATCAACCTGATCTATACCGTTGCCTGGATGCGGGACAAAACAAAGATGATTTTCGATTCCGAAGACATCACGTCCCAGCAGTTTAATATTCTGCGCATTTTGCGTGGCAGTTTCCCCCAACCACTTTCCACCCTGCAGATCCGGGAAAGGATGCTGGATAAAATGAGCGATACCAGCCGTATCGTGGACCGCCTGATTGTAAAAGGCCTGGTAAAAAAAGTAGTCTGTAAGAATGATCGTCGACTGGTGGATGTGGTGATCACCGACAAAGGCAAAAAACTCCTCGAACGTTTGGATACCCGTCAGGATGAAATTGATGGAATACTCGGCCATCTTTCAGAAAAAGATGCTAATATTCTCAGTGACCTGCTCGATAAGGTACGGGATGGAGGCGAATGATGTAACTTCGCCGGAATATTCATTCCGAATCTGAAAACGACATGAAACAAATCCCTGTCTGGTTCCTTTTCCTGGCCATTTTCTCTTCTTTTTACACTACCGCACAACCCAAATATGAATTCAGGGGTGTATGGATTGCCACGGTCAATAATATCGACTGGCCCCAGAGCGGTTATATCTCTCCCGAAAAACAAAAAGCTGATTATATCCGTCTGCTCGAATTGCACCAGCGCAATGGCATGAACGCGATGATTGTACAGGTACGTCCCTCAGCCGATGCTTTCTACCCCTCTCCCTACGAACCCTGGAGCGAATGGCTGACGGGTACACAGGGAAAACCGCCCTCCCCTTTTTATGATCCGATGCAGTTCATGATCGAAGAAACGCATAAACGCGGCATGGAATTCCACGCCTGGCTCAATCCTTACCGGGCGGTCCATAATCTCGGTACGTCTTCCATTGCCCCCAATCATATCACCCGGATTCATCCGGAATGGTTTCTGAAATATGGTGATAAAAAATTCTTTGACCCTGGAAATAAGGAAGCCCAAAAATTTGTGGTGAATGTAGTGCGTGACATTGTCAAACGTTACGAAGTGGATGCCATTCATATGGATGATTATTTTTATCCATACAGGATACCTGGAAAGGAATTTCCGGATGCAGCCTCCTATGCCCGTTCTGGTTCTTCACTGGCCAAAGATGACTGGCGCCGCAGCAACTGCGATTCTATCATTGTCGCCATCAGTAAAGTGATCAAAGAAGAACGAAAGCTTTGCCGTTTCGGAATTTCTCCTTTCAGTGTATGGAGAAATAAAGACAAAGATCCGGACGGAAGCGACAGCCGGGCGGGTACCACCAATTACGATGACCTGTATGCGGACATCCTGTTATGGCTGAAAAAAGGCTGGATCGATTATGTGACGCCCCAGTTATACCTCGAAATCGGGCATGATAAGATCGCTTACGAAAAACTGCTGGAATGGTGGAGCCGTCATAGCTATGACCGCCATATTTATATCGGCCACGGCATTTATCGTACGTTGGAAAAAGCACCCAAGTGGAAAAATCCCGCCGAACTGCCCAACCAGATCAGTTTGCTCCGCCTCTACCCTAATGTACAAGGCAGCATTTATTTCAGCAGCAAGGCTTTTGAAAAAAATCCCAATGGCTGGAACGACAGTCTGCAACAGAACTATTATAAATACCCGGCCCTTTTACCACCGATGCGCTGGATTGATAATGAAAAGCCCTGGCCGCCAATTGTAACCCGCAGTATCAGCAATGACTCGATCATTCAGCTGGAAGTAAAACCCGATCCCCGTAATCATGTAGCCATAAAATACTATGTAGTCTACCAATATGCCGCTGACTCCCACAACGAAACCTTTGGCAATGTACCCCGCTATTTATCCCGGATCGTAACCCAACCCGGGGGCTTCCAGCTGCAGGAAACCCTTTCCTCGAGCCATTTCTCCTATCGCTATGTCATCACCGCCGTCGGTAAAAACAATAACGAAAGCGAAATGAGCGAGATCGCGATATTGGTGCAGCCGGGCGGGAAATGGGGATTTTATAATCCTTAAGCAGAAAGATTTATGTAAGGAAGCAGCAGGCTTACAGAGGAAATGAGTAATGAGTAATCAGTAATGAGTGGTGTACTAGAGCAGGAAGATTTATGTAAGGAAGAAGCAGGCTTTCAGAGGGAATGAGTAATCAGTAATCAGTAATGAGCCTGCCGGCCGGCAAAGGCAGGTAGCTCGGGAAATGTCATTATTGAATAAAACAGGCTGAAAGTGGCAGTTTCTTTTCTGCCTCTTGAAATTTCTATTTTATACTACTTTATCTGCTATAGGAGACCACTCATTACTCATTACTGATTACTCATTACTCATTATTCATTATTCATTTCCTTCAGGAACCAATAAAAAGAAAAACCAATTACGATGTTCTTCTGCCTGGTTTCCGGATGCTGGATATTCAGCAGGCTTTTGGAAAAATCTAGCCGCAGGCCATATCTTGATTTAATCTCGTAGATAGCGGAAATCATCCAGCCCAGTTCAAAACGGCGGTATTCCTCTTCTTCTTTACGATGAACCTGATCTTTTGTTGGAATAAATCCCCCTTTCCAGTTTATTGTACCATTAAACCCATAACCAATATATGGACCGGATGAAAGAATAAACTGGTTTTCCTTTTCGCTGGGAAATTTATACACCACCATTACAGGGATTTCTAGATAATTCAACCTGACCCGTTCAGAATCTTTTTTCATGGTGGAATCAGACGCAAACATATTTGCCCCTTTTCCGGAATAATGAATACCTGTATTAATATACCATTGATCTTCCAGGGGTATTTCTAACAGCAGTCCGCCATTCAATCTTGAAACAACCGCACCCGTGGTCCGTTTATCATGCCGGTCCGAACGATGCACCAGGTTGGATCCGTTCAATCCGGCCCTAAACCCCAGCCTCCACTGTGCTTCAGCTGGCAGGAAGTAAAGCATGAAAAAAATTACAAAAATGGATCTCATGGCAATTTTATTGACTGACATGCCAATTCGCCTTTCCGTTGCCTGAGCCGCCTTTCCGACCTGCCTTTGCCGGCAGGCAGGCTACCGACTCCTGACTGCCGACTACCGACTTTCTTTTTTACCTTTGCCCCCCAGTCAGGCACTCTCCCTTCCCGGAGTCTTCCCGACTACTAACTACGAACTTCTAACTACTAACTAAACTACTATGCCTGGCTACGAACTCTGGAGTGATAAAGAACGGAAAGAAGTAAATGATGTCCTGGAAACCGGGATCCTGATGCGGTATGGATTTGACGGTCCGCGTAAGGGGATCTGGAAATCCAAAGAACTGGAAGCGGCCATCTGCGAAACCTTTGGCAGCAAATATGCTCAGCTGACCTCCAGCGGCACTTCCGCATTAACCACGGCTATGAGTGCGCTCGGTATTGGCTATGGCGATGAAGTAATCACGCCGGCTTTTACGTTTGTCGCTTCTTTTGAAGCCGTACTGAGTGTGGGTGCCGTACCGGTATTGGTGGATGTGGATGATACCCTCACCCTCGATCCGGCAGCCGTACGCAAAGCTATTACGCCCAAAACAAAAGCCATCATGCCCGTGCATATGTGCGGCAGCATGGCTGATCTCGACGCCTTACAGGCCATTTGTAAAGAACATAACCTGATCCTGATTGAAGATGCCTGCCAGAGTATCGGTGGTTCCTATAAAGGAAAAATGCTCGGCAGTATCGGGGATGCTGGTACTTTCTCCTTTGACTTTGTAAAAACCATGACCTGTGCCGAAGGCGGGGTGGTGATGACCAACCGCGAAGACATTTATGTAAAAAGCGATGGCTATACCGATCACGGTCATGATCACCTCGGGGTGGATCGCGGGGCGGACCTGCATCCATTTATCGGTTACAATTACCGCATTTCTGAATTACATGCGGCAGTCGGACTGGCGCAGATCAGAAGGCTCAGTGAATTTCTTACGATCCAAAAAAAGAATAACGCTCAATTAAAGGCCATACTTGCTACCGTACCGGAGATCAGTTTCCGCCGCATCCCCGATCCGGCCGGTGACAGTTGCAGTTTTATCAGTTGGTTCCTGCCCACCGAAGAACAGACCCGGGCCGTGGTAGCAGAATTGAAAGCACAGGGCATCCTCGCCGGTAATTTCTACTGGTTTGATAATAACTGGCACTATATCCGCAAATGGGATCACCTGAAAAATGCCATCACCCTCAACGCCCTCAGTCCCGAACTGAAGACCCGGGTAATGGAACAGGCCAACAAAGATTTCGCGGCCAGTCATGCGGTGATGAACCGCTGTATCTCTACGGCGATCAGTTTAACCTGGACGGAAGAACAGATCAAAGAGAAGGGAGAAAAGATGGTGGCGGTAGTGAGGGAAGTCGTTAGTCGGGAGTCAGGAGTTAGGAGTTAGAGTTAAAGCAACTGAAAAACAAAAAGCACAACATTAATCTCCCGCAGATTTCCGCGGATTGAAGCGCAGATTAACGCAGCACCTTCTTTACTTACAATTTTCAGGAATCCGTATTTATTGTTTTCAAAGATTTATTCTAATTATCCAGAAACAAATCTGCGTAAATCTGCGCTGTATTCAATCTGCGCCATCTGCGGGAAATGTATTCTGCGCCATCTGCGGGAAATGTATTCTGCGCCATCTGCGGGAAATGTTGTTCTGTATTTATTATCGCCTCCAATAAAAAAGACGTTCTACCGGGTTGGCAGGTATCGGGCACCATACTCCAGGTGATCCACATACTCCTTCGACCCCAGCCGGAACCTTACCGGTACACCCGTCACTTTATCCAGCCGAAGCTCCTGTTTACAGAAAAAACCGAGATTCCGGACATAATTGGAGGCGTCGGGAAGGTTTAACAAATTAATACGGGTAGCTGTAAAACTCAAGGGGACATGCTTCCGGGTGTTTTTAGAAAACCGTGACTGGAATGGCTTCACATTCGTTTGATAATGAGGCATTTTTAATCCAAAACTGTCTGATCCGGGCACAGGCGATTGTTGCCCGTTCATGCTTCCAAAAAACATTAACAGGAACACAACAAGAAACCCGCTAACTCGTTGCACCATATTTGTTTTCTTTACATTTAATTTTACGGCATTATTTTTGTGCAAAGGCGGAATTTTTTACCTGGGTCCCCTGTAAGAGACCCTAAATTCATCGGTGTCTCCTGTGGGAGACCCCGGTAAAATAAGTAGCATACAAGTTAACCAAAAAAGGAGTCATTGGTTCAAAAGGTTCAGGCGGTTTGCCGGAACCCGGACCAGGCAGCTCCGGCGAAGAACACCATGGCCCTGAGTCAGAGTTTACAGCATAAGTTACTGCAGAAGTTATCCCCGCAGCAGATTCAGTTAATGAAACTGCTGCAGGTACCTACGGCCAACCTGGAAACCCGGATCAAGGAGGAACTGGAAGAAAATCCGGCCCTGGAACTGGATGAAGAAGGGCATGATGAAAACGCGGATGACCTGAAAGATGAGTTTAGTGAAGAGGAAGAATATGATGACATGGACGGCAGCGAGGATGAATATGAAAATATCGACGTCAGCGAATATGTGCAGGACGGAGATGATGAAGTAGGCGATTACAAACTCCGCGATGATAACTACCCCGAAGAAGATGAGAGCCGGCAGTTGCCCCATAAGAATGAAGCCAGTTTCTACGAAACCCTGATCGACCAGTTAGGATTGCTGAACCTCGAAGGCAAACAACAGGCCATTGCTGAACAGATCGTGGGCAGTATAGATGAAGACGGCTACCTGCGCCGGGAAACCTCCGCCATTGTGGATGACCTGGCCTTCCGTCAGAATATCATTGCCTCCGAAGAAGAAGTGGAAGCCATTATCCGCCGGATCCAGCATTTTGATCCGCCCGGTGTGGCAGCCCGTGACCTTCGGGAATGTTTACTGATCCAGCTGATGCGCCTGAAAGAAGAGGGTAAACCGATGGACCTGGCTATCCGGGCCATTTCAAAATACTTCGACGAGTTTACCAAGAAGCACTATGAAAAGATCCAGCGCGGGTTGAATATTGATGACGACCAGCTCCGGGAAGTGATGCAACAGATCATCCGCCTGAGTCCCAAACCCGGCGGCAATGTGGGTGAGATCAATAAAGCAGAGAGCTATGTAGTGCCCGATTTCTTTATTCTCAATAATGCCGGCACCCTGGAACTGACCCTCAACAGCCGGAATGCACCCGAACTCCGGATCAGCGAAGGCTACCGGGATATGTTGAAAGACTATGAGCGGGGATCGAAAAAAGATAAACGCCAGAAGGAAGCCGTACTCTTTATCAAACAGAAGATTGACTCGGCCAAATGGTTTATTGATGCCATCAAACAACGGCAGCATACCCTGCTGAGCACGATGGATGCCATCATGCAACACCAGTATGAGTTCTTCCTTACCGGGGATGAGACCGAACTCCGCCCCATGATCCTGAAAGATATTGCCGAGAAGACCTTCCTCGATATTTCCACCGTGAGCCGGGTGGCCAACAGCAAATTTGTACAAACCGAATTCGGAACCTACCGCCTCAAATTCTTCTTCAGTGAATCCTTAAGTACAGAAAGCGGCGAGGAAGTCTCCACCCGTGAAGTGAAAAAAATTCTGAGTGACTTTATTGAAGGGGAAGATAAAAAGCGCCCGCTGAGTGATGAGCGCCTGACCGAACTTCTCCAGGAAAAAGGCTACAATATCGCCCGCCGTACAGTGGCGAAGTACCGGGAGCAGTTGAATATACCGGTAGCAAGGTTAAGGAAAGAGTTGTAAGTTGATGTGTGAGAGTTGAGAGAGTTGAAAAGTTGAAAGGTTGACAAGTTAATAAGGAACGGCATTCCGTTCTTTACAGCAAACAATCCTTAGGAGGCCCCTTGTCAACTTATCAACCTGCCTGCCGGCAGGCAGGTCTGTTAACCTGTCAACTTCTTAAAATGGCAAGTCCCCTCCCCCCTCCATCTGACCTTCTTCAAAATGGACATTATCGTCCGGAATACGGTCAACCGTACCTGCAGCACCGGCGGGTTCTACTTTCCAGGCTTTGACATCCGTGTACCAGCGGCCATTGTATTCACGGCTTTCCACATCAAAGGAGATATTGAGCATGGAGCCCGGTTTAAGCAGTGATTCACTGATTTTATCTCCCCAGATAGAGATACATACTTTCTTCGGGTAGGTACCCTCGGTTTCAACTATAATATCCTGCTTTTTCCATTGACCGTTTTTACCATTACCGGTCTGCAAAGGGAGCAATTGAATGAGTTTGGCGGTAAGCTGCATGTGTGTTTATTTCGGCCGTGAAGTTAAGCAACTGTCAATTAAAAGCAGGCAGATACCCTTTCAAGGGTATTTTTTATAAAAAAGCAGGCTATTCACTATAAAAACAAAAGGCAAAAATGTATTTTACACGGCTAATATTCCCTAACCCCCACTGAACAATGGTTTTTGCAAGCCTTATTTTCCTGTTTCTTTTCCTGCCGCTGAACCTGCTGTTGTATTACAGTACGAAAAACGCGACCTGGCGAAACTGGGTATTAATCGTCTTTTCACTGGCTTTTTATGGTTGGGGAGAACCGATCTGGATTTCCTTACTGATCCTTTCCTCCATGGTGGATTGGGCCAATGCCATTTTCATCGACAAGCACCGGGGCACCAAATGGGCCAAGATCGGGGTGACATTCACGGTAGTCCTGAATCTCTGCCTGCTGGCTACTTTCAAATATGATCAATTCCTGGTGGACCAGGTAAATGCGCTGCTGGGTACTTCCTTCACCGCACCGGGATATGCCCTGCCGCTGGGGATATCCTTTTATACCTTCCATACTATTTCTTATGTGGTGGACGTATACCGCGGGGATATCAAGGCCCAACGCAATTTCCCCAACTTCCTGATGTATGTCTCCCTCTATTCCTCCCTGGTAGCCGGGCCCATCATTCGTTATGCGCATGTGGCTACCGAGATCGACAGCCGGAAAGAAAACCTCAGGGACTTCAGTCTCGGCATCTCCCGTTTCTGCATCGGATTATTTAAGAAAGTCGTGATCGCGAATGTGGCAGCCGAACTTGTTTTAAAATACATGGGCGACAAAGGCAGTCCGCTCACGATGGAGGGACTGAACCATCTCTCCACGCCGGAAGCCTGGGTGGGGCTGATCATGTTTGCCATCCAGATCTATTTTGATTTTTCCGGTTATTCAGATATGGCCATCGGACTCGGCCGGATGTTTGGCTTTCACTTCCGGGAGAACTTTGAGTATCCTTATATTTCCAAATCCATCAGTGAGTTCTGGCGTCGCTGGCATATTTCGCTGGGCAGCATCTTCCGGGATTATGTATATATCCCCCTTGGCGGAAACAAGAAGCACGTGTATTTTAATCTGCTCGTCGTCTGGTTCCTCACCGGTATGTGGCATGGAGCCAGCTGGAATTTTATTTTCTGGGGATTGTACTTTTTTATATTTATTGCCCTGGAAAAAGCGTTTTTGCAGAAATGGCTGGATAAGGCCCCGGCTTTTATCGCCCACTTCTATGCGCTGGCGATCATTATTCCGGGCTGGGTGATCTTTTATTTCACCGACACCACCATGCTGTTTGCTTATATCAAAAAATTATTTACCTGGTCGCCGGCGACAGATGGCTATCTCGATCTGAAGAATACCATGACCCTGCACCTGTTCTGGCTGATCATGGCGATTGCTTTCTGTATGCCGGTCTATCATAAAGTAAGGGCCTGGGTGGAGAAAAGATCCGGCCGGATTACCTTGTATGATTCGGTGACGATCGGGTTCAATATGGCGCTGTTGTTTATTTGTGTGGCCCAGTTGGTGGGTAAAAGTTATAATCCGTTTATTTATTTCCGTTTTTAACCCATGAGTGAAAAAACAAACAGAACGATCCAGGTAATCAATGTCGCGCTTTTCTGCAGTGTACTGCTGATCGGCGGTGTCATTTCCCTGTCGATGAAGAAAAAGGATATTTCAGAAACCGAAAACCGGAAACTGGCAGCCTTCCCGGTCTACTCCGACAGTTCACTCTGGAGCGGGGACTATTTCCGGGGTATTGAAATGTATTATGCGGATAATTTTCCGTACCGGGATAAATGGATCGATGTATCCTCCTCCTTCCGCAACAAACTCGGATTCGAATCCACTGATATTAAAATCTATGCCCCGCAAAATAATGCGGAAGCCAACGAGAAAGAGGAAATTGATACCACTAAAAACCAGACAGCCGGTCTTCGTCCGGATGATGGCGCAGTAGGTGAGGTGAAGAAAAGTCTGTTTGTATTTAAAAACCGTGCTTTTGAAATGTTTGGGGGTGGACCAGGTATGGGTAAAGCCTATGCGGATGTCATCAATTCATATAACCGCGCCGGTATTCCCAACCTCCAGGTCTATAACCTGATCATTCCGGTGGCGCTCGAGTTTGAACTGACCGAAAAATACAAGAAACTGCAGAAGCCGAATCGTCCGGCCATTGAGCACGTATATAATTCCCTGGATTCGAATATTAAAAAAGTCTGGGCCATTGATGAAATGCGCAAACACCGGGAAGAATATATCTATTTCAATACCGACCACCACTGGACCAGCCTGGGTGCTTATTATGCCTATCGGGCTTTCTGTGAATCAGCTGGACTGACTCCCGTATCACTGGATACTGTCCGTTCCAAAGTAAAACCCGCCTTCCTGGGTTCGCTTTATCGCCTGACCCGTGATCCCAAACTGAAAGAGAACCCGGATTCGGTGCGGTATTATATATTTAAGGATTCCTTACGTTTTTATATCGGCAGTGTGACGAGTCTGAATTACTGGGGCAAATCAAAAATGTATGGGGAAGGGGCGAGTGGAAGCAATAGCTATTCCGTATTCCTGCAGGGTGACCTGCCCATAGTTAAAATGGAAACCCAGCATAAAAATGGCAGGAAGATCGCGATCGTGAAGGAGTCATACGGAAATGCCTTTGCTCCTTTCTTAATAAACAATTACGAGAAAGTGATTGTGGTGGATCAGCGTTATTACACCGGCGATTTCATGGGCATGCTCAAAGCCGAAGGCATCAATGAACTTTTATTCATCAACAACATCTTCGCGGCGCATACGCCGTTTCATATACAGAAGATAAAAGGATTAAGGCAAGTCAAAAATCAAAAGTAAAAAGTAAAAAGGTACTCCGAAACCTGTAAGACTCTTTAAAGTCAATACGCTGTTTTTAATTTTTACTTTTGACTTTTGAATTATTTACAGCTTCAGATTCTTCTTCACCCACGCCACTTTCGGTTTCAATTCATTTGTGTATTTATCCCCGGTGGCGTATTTCACATGTTTTAAGAAGTGATAGTAATCGGCTTTAGGATGTTTGGCCCGCCATTTATCATAGCGTTTGTCCTGCCAGGTTTTGTAATAAGCGATGCAGGCCGCATCGGATTCAAATTTTTTGCACTTGTTTCCTTTTATATAAAAACCAAAGAGGTTATGGTAGCGTAGGCAGCATTGTTTGCATTTCAGGTTGCCGGTTTCCTGCATACATTGGGCCATGACAAAATCGGGATGACGGATACCGGCCGCTTTGATGGAATCGTACATGGCCTGCATTTTCGCCTTGTCGATTTTCTGTGAAAATCCCTGGAATGTGCCGGTTATTATTAGAAAAGCAAGCAGTAGTTTCTTCATACTGAGGTGTTTGTAAAAAAATAGTTCCCCACCAGGCCGTCGCGCGATGCCAATATACAAAAACCGCACCCTTTTTTCCAGATTGCGTTACTTTGCAGGCAGAATATAAAGAATGAATACTGTACTGACTTCAGCATCAAGCGATCATATAAATAATCAGGAAGATCAACCCCTGGCATTACGGCTAATGGCCCGTTTTATCTCCTGGGCATTCCACCCGGTATTTGTGCCGGTATATGTTATGGCCTTCCTGATTTATGAGCACCCGTTTCAGTTTACCGGCTTCGATCCCCGTCAAAAAATGTTGGTGATGCTTCAGGCGGTGGCCATGTATCTTTTCTTCCCGTTGGTTACTGTATTATTATTAAAGGCGCTCGGATTTATTGAATCCATTCAACTTAAAAAACAAAAAGACCGTATCATTCCACTCGTAGCCTGCGGCGTCTGGTATTTCTGGATATGGTATGTTTGGCATAACCTGCCCGATTATCCGGATATGGCCATCCGTTTTGCACTGGCTATCTGGATCAGTTCCTGGACCAGCCTGATGCTGAACACCCGGATGAAGATCAGCCTGCATGCCATTTCCATGGGCATTGCGGTGGCCTTCCTTTTTTTACTCGCCTTTACACAGGCCCTGAACTTTGGTTTGTATCTCGCCCTTGTTGTCTTCATCGCCGGACTGGTTTGCACGGCCCGCTTCCTGGTGTCAGATCATACCCGGGCAGAGGTCTATGGTGGCTTTGCCTTAGGAGTATTGTCGATGCTGGCCGCCCAGGTTTTTGGCTGATCCCGCATTCCCGATTGTACATAAAAAGATTTTGCTAAATTTTTAGGCAAGCTCCTGCCTGACAGACATAGGTCCATAAAAAACCCAATTTCCTGGTGTTTTTCCCAATGAAAATCCATAAAACACCGTCCTGCTGTCCGGAAAAAAACAGTCCTTCCGGGAAAAATAATCCAAAAAATATTAGCTATTTATTGCTAATTGATTTAGTTTTGATTGTTAATTAGTTTTTACACCCGCGGGAGATCATTCCGCTAATTTTGAAAAATGGCAAAACAAGAAAAATCAACCGATATGTCAGCAAACAGCGAAAAACTGAAAGCCCTCAAGCTTACTATGGATAAGATTGAGAAGGATTATGGCAAGGGAAGTGTGATGATGATGAATGAAAGAGCCGTTACAGAAATGGAAGTCATTTCAACCGGTAGTATTGGCCTGGATGTAGCCCTCGGTATTGGTGGTCTTCCCCGTGGTCGTGTAGTCGAAATCTACGGACCTGAATCTTCCGGTAAAACAACCATCGCCACCCATGTGATCGCTGAGGCACAGAAAAAAGGGGGTATGTGTGCCTTTATCGATGCAGAACATGCATTCGATAGTAATTATGCCAAGAAACTGGGTGTAGACGTTGACAACCTGCTGATCTCCCAGCCTGATTATGGGGAGCAGGCGCTTGAAATTGCTGACCGGCTGATTCTTTCCGGTGCCCTGGATGTAGTGGTGATTGACTCCGTAGCCGCCCTGGTTCCTAAGAGTGAACTGGAAGGGGAAATGGGAGACAGCAAAATGGGCCTCCATGCCCGTCTGATGAGCCAGGCCCTGCGTAAACTCACGGCCACCATCTCTAAAACAAATACCATCTGTATTTTCATCAACCAGCTCCGCGAGAAAATCGGGGTGATGTTTGGTAATCCTGAAACAACCACGGGTGGTAATGCTTTAAAATTCTATGCCTCCGTTCGTCTCGATATCCGTCGTACCCAACAGGTAAAAGACGGGGATGAGGCCATCGGCAACCACGTAAAAGTGAAAGTGGTGAAGAATAAAGTGGCTCCTCCTTTCAGGGCAGCTGAGTTTGATATCATCTTCGGAGAAGGAATCTCCAAAAACGGGGAGATCATCGATATGGGAACTGAACTGGGTATCGTACAGAAAAGTGGCAGCTGGTACAGTTATAACAGTGATAAACTCGGACAGGGTCGTGACTCGGTGAAACAACTCCTGGTGGACAATCCGGAGCTGGCCAAGGAGATCGAAGGAAAGATCCGCGAAAAGATCAAGGAAATGCAGACCACATAAGCCATATTGTCTATTAATTTAATGGGTTAGTAAGTAAGGGGCCGTAATTTTATTGCGGCCCTTTTGCTTTTCAGGTTAAATTTATATATCATTGATTTACAATAAAATGCTAGCGTCCCTATCCTGATAAGTCTTTAAAACACCGGGATCTTCACAAATAATTTACATTTGAAACAACCATTCAATGTTTAAACATTGTATATTTGTTTAACGGTTCGCAACCAAGCAAGGGTCCGGATCGTTTAAGAAACTATATGCCCCAGACAACAATTCATAAAAATTCCCTTCACCTGCTGTCTGCTTCAGCCATGCTGGTCAGCTTTTTTCTTCCATGGGTAAAATGGGAAGAATATAAGATGACCGGACTTGATTTACCCACCGGACATTTCTTCGCCACTTCCGCTGAAAAATTCGGACTGGCAAACCCATATCCACAGTTCAATTTTACCTTTTACCTGTTTATACTTATTCCTGTATTAACCATAGTGGCTTCCTTCCTGCACATCAAAGGGAAAAAAGCAGGATGGATTGCCGCGATTGCCGGTTCTCTTTCCCTGACCCTGGTAACTATGTATGCCATATTTACCCATACATTACTTGATCTGGGTGTGGGTAAGAGCCTCTCTGGGATGATTCAACCCTCACTTTACATTCATGGCCTGGCTGCCCTGCTCTTTATCTGGACCAGTCGCCCGGATGGCATTTTGTTGAAAACCGCCTGGATACTGATCGGACCGATACTCGCCTATGGCGGTTATAGTATTGTCAAGTACCAGGTGGAAAACGAAACGTTTTCCAATACCACCAAAGAAAAACCAGCCTATACCGTCAACGCAGCCGAACTCATCCAGGAGTTTATCAGCAGTGACAGTAGTGCCAATAAAAAATATACCGATAAGATCATTGTCGTTAATGGCCGTATCTCCGAACTCGAAGCAGCCGACAGCACAATCAATGTTAAGTTTACAGATTCCACTTCCGGTTCCTATGCCATTTTTGATTTTCAGGCGGCAGATGTGGCAGCGGTTAAAAAAATGGCCGTAGGTGATTCTGTTTCGATCAAAGCCTCCTGCAGTGGCGGTATATTCAGCCGGCTTCGCCAGGCTACGGTAATTAACTTCAAACGCTCCGCTATAAACAAATAAAAAAACGTCAACAAACACAACAAACAATACACATGAAAAAAGTATTCCTTATCATCTCTCTCGTTACCCTTTCTACTGCCGTATTCGCGCAAGTGAAAAAAACAAGCTCTGCGACTATCTCTTTCGATGCCACTACACCGAAAGATGCTTTACCTAAAGCAGATAACAAAACCGTAGTTGGTGAAGTAAATACCAAAAATGGCCAGGTTGGTTTCGAAGCCATCGTGAAGAACTTTGCATTCAGCAATGCGATGATCCAGGACCATTTCAATGGTGAAAAATGGCTGAACTCTGCCAAATTCCCCACCTTCACATTCGTAGGCAAAATCACTGATCTGTCAAAAGTAAAATTTGATAAAGCAGGTACTTACAGTGTGCCCGTTACCGGTGAACTGACTGTACGCGATGTAACCAAACCCCTTACCACTACTGTAACCTTCGAAGTAAAAGATGGTTCCCTGAAAGCCACTACTTCTTTCAGCATCAAACTGGCTGATTATGGTATCACCGGTGCCCCGATCGAAGCAGGTAAAATTGCCACTGAACCGGCTATCACCGTATCTGCAGAACTGAAATAATTAGTTTATACCAGAAACATATAGCGGCGCTCCTTCGGAGCGCCGTTTTTTTTGCCACAAAAATTCACGAAAAAACATAAAGTGGCTGTTCACTAACTACCTTCTTAGGAAGGGCTGTTGACTCCCGACTACTAACTACTAACTCCCGACTGGTTTCATGGGGCTGTTTCCTGACACCCGACACCTCACACCTGACATCTGATTCCATAATTTTAACTAATTTTCCTTTATGGAAAGAAGAATACTAAAGGAGTGCAAGAACATCGCCCTCGTTGCCCATGATCATAAAAAGAAAGAACTGGTGGAGTGGGCTGTTTATAATAAGCAGATGCTAAAAAGTCATACGCTACATGCTACCGGCACCACTGGTAAACTATTGGAAAAAGCTTTGGGGCAGCCCGTACATTGTTTCCTCAGCGGGCCTCTTGGTGGCGATCAGCAGATCGGTGCGGCCATTGCTGAAGGCAAGATCGATATCCTGATTTTTTTCTGGGATCCGATGGAAGCTCAACCCCATGACCCTGATATTAAGGCCCTGCTCCGGGTGGCAGCTACCTGGAATATACCCGTGGCCTGCGATCGGTCTACGGCCGATTTTATGCTGACCTCCCCCCTGATGCATGCGGAATATGAAACCCTGCTGCCCGATTACTCCGGCTATACCCAAAGAAAAATTAAATAAAGCCGGCACGCCCTCCAATCACTCCGGTTGGATAAAGTAAATTGCAGTATGGCTTTTCAGTTACATACGCCTTTTCAACCCGCCGGTGATCAGCCCGACGCAATCCGTCAGCTTACCGAAGGAATTAATGATGGAGAAAAATTCCAGACCCTGCTCGGCGTAACCGGCAGCGGTAAAACTTTTACCATTGCCAATCTGATCCAGAACACCCAACGGCCCACCCTGATACTCACCCATAACAAAACCCTGGTGGCCCAGTTATATGGAGAGTTCAGGCAGTTTTTCCCGGAAAATGCTGTAGAGTATTTTGTATCCTATTACGATTACTACCAGCCTGAAGCCTATCTCCCGGTCAGTGATGTATATATTGAAAAAGACCTGAGTATAAATGATGAACTGGACAAACTCCGGTTGCGGGCCACCTCCAGTCTGCTCAGTGGAAGACGCGATATTATTGTGGTAGCTTCCGTGAGTTGCATTTATGGTATGGGTAACCCGACGGATTATGAGAACGGAATCATCCGGATCAGTAAGGGAGAAACCATTTCAAGACAGGCTTTCCTTCATTCCCTCGTAAATTCACTCTATAACCGGACCACCATTGATTTTAACCGGGGGACCTTTCGCGTAAAAGGAGATACGGTTGATATCAATCTCCCCTATGTGGATTACGGATACCGCATCACTTTCTTCGGCGACGAGATTGAAGAAATTGAAAGCATCGATGTCGTGACTTCCAAGCGGATTGCCAAAATGGAAAACGCGGCCATCTTCCCCGCCAATTTGTATGTGGCGCCAAAAGATATCCTGCAACAGGTATTATATGAAATACAGGATGAAGTAGCGGCACAGGCTGAATATTTCAAACGCGAAGGCAAATACATCGAAGCACAACGCCTCACCGAAAGAGTGAATTATGATGTGGAAATGATCCGGGAGTTGGGCTATTGCAACGGTATCGAAAACTATTCCCGGTTCTTTGACCGCCGTCGCCCGGGTACAAGGCCTTTTTGTCTGCTGGATTATTTCCCCAAGGATTTCCTGATGATCATCGATGAAAGTCACCAGACCATCCCCCAGGTCAGTGGTATGTACGGGGGTGACCGCAGCCGCAAACTGATCCTCGTTGATTACGGATTCCGGCTGCCTTCCGCTCTTGATAACCGTCCGCTGAATTTTCATGAATTTGAATCCATGACTAACCAGGTGGTCTTTGTGTCGGCTACCCCGGATGATTATGAACTGGAAAAATGCGGCGGGGTGGTGGTAGAACAAGTAGTTCGTCCGACCGGGCTACTGGATCCTCCGATAGAAATCCGGCCCAGTGTAAACCAGATCGATGATTTGCTGGAAGAAGTGGATAAGCGGATCAAAATGGGAGACCGGGTACTGGTAACCACGCTGACCAAGCGCATGGCGGAGGAAATGGATAAATACCTGCATAAGATTAATATCAAATCCAAATACATACATAGTGAAGTGGATACTCTGGAACGGGTGGAGATCTTACGGGAACTGCGACTTGGAAAAATTGACGTACTGGTGGGTGTAAACCTATTAAGGGAGGGACTGGATCTTCCGGAGGTGTCGCTGGTAGCTATTCTCGATGCAGACAAAGAAGGTTTTCTGCGCAATGAAAAATCACTTACCCAGACGGCAGGTCGTGCTGCAAGGAATGTAAACGGCCTGGTAATCTTCTATGCCGATAAGATGACGGATAGCATGCGTAAGACCATTGATGAAACCATCCGGCGCCGTGAAAAACAGGTATCATATAATATAGAACATGGTATTACTCCAAGAACGATAATCAAATCTACCAAGGATGTGTTTGCCCAGACCTCTGTATTGGATATTAAAGGTTATGATCCGGCGGATCCCTATGCCATTGCTCCTGATGGAGAACTCGTAACCGTGGCTGCAGAAGAACAGGCAGAATATAAAACCATCCCGCAACTGGAAAAAGCACTGAATAAAGTCAAAAAAGAAATGGAGAAAGCCGCGCGGGACCTGGATTTCATGGAAGCCGCCCGTCTGAGAGATGAAATGTTCTTAATGCAGAAGAAGCTGGAAGAAATGAAGAAGTAAACCTCGTAGATTTACGATTTACCTCAGCGTATTACTGCCCGATTTGATTAAATACCTGCACCAAAGCTTTGTACGAGGCAACGACCCGGCCTATCTTAGCACTGTTATCCGAGAAACCAATTTTATTTAAAATCCAATACATCCGTTATGAAAAGACGCGTTCGTAAAATCGCCAACTTTTTTGCCTTCAATCTGCTGTTTTTCGCCCTTTACCTGAATTTTATTCACAGGGATAAAGCCATTGCGGCTACCGGTACAACGGTGAATGCCTCTGCTGAAGCATTCAGCGGCACAACCATTGTAGATAATACAAACCCTGTTCAGGAAAAGAAGACCGAGCCTTCCGTAGCGGTAGTAGGAAAGACACAAAAAGAAACCGCTAAATCAACTGATAACAGCGCCCTGCGTTTGTCGATCAACTAAGTTTACCCCATTAACTTTTATTATAAACCCTGGCAATAGCCGGGGTTTTTTATACCTCACCCCCCACCCCCTCTCCTTCAGGACTACGGTGTGGACACATCTTTTGAGAACTTTTGATACATACTCCAGCCTTCATACATCTGGTAGAACTTTGCAAGCCCTTTCTGCAATACGATTGGACCAGGCTTTCTCTGGGT